>Ga0255183_1000267_pt1 | contig 22231 bp, 29 predicted proteins | sample Atl_UVDOM_RepB_8_FD_183638 | JGI IMG/M metagenome (GOLD analysis project Ga0255183, IMG submission 183638) | Freshwater microbial communities from Altamaha River, Georgia, United States - Atl_UVDOM_RepB_8d | ecosystem: Environmental > Aquatic > Freshwater > River | place: USA: Georgia...
AAAGAAAGCACTGATGAAGATTTTATTTTAGAAAATGTGGGCAAACTCTCAAGAGAAAATCAAAAGCTAGTTAAAGCAATGATTGAAACAATGCTGGCTAAAAAATAGCCAATAATACTCAGATTATTTTGTTTTTTTACGATAAGGCATTGGTGAGGAAATATGAAAGAAGATAACAAAAAAAAGAAATATGAATTTGGCCAAAAAAATTCAGACGGCTGGATGAAATGGGGCGATGGTATTTTTAAGCATCCTGATAAAAAACTTTATGATGTTAGAGTTTATCGCAGAATTAAAGTCGATGCAGACAAGCCACCAAAACAATTTTTTAAGCGAGCGAGAAATATCACAAGCGAAAGCCTTGCAATAAAAAAACGACAAGAACTTTTGGAAGAACTCGCTAGGCTTGCACAGAAATATGAAGGTAAAGACCTTAGTTGGGAAGATGCTCTCAATGAGTATTCTCGAAATTTAGAAAGAAAGTATGAGGATAAAAGAATTACATTCTCAACAATGGATACAGCAATCAAGACTCTGGAGAAACACACAAAGCATTGGAATAAAAAATGGCTTAGTGATTTCACAAGTGAAATGATAGAAGCTTTTATTGGAAGTGAGCAGTTGCAAAAAGAAATCGAGTCTCCAACCCGAGCCAATCTTTTAAAGTTCATAAGGGGTGTATTCAAGCTAATGGTTCACAAGGGGCGAATGAAACATAATCCAGCAATGGGTATTTATGTTAGAGGCAGAAAGAAAAGAGCCTACCCAATTGTTATGAAGCATAATGAGATTGTTAGCCTTATCAATTACACCAAGGGGGTAAATCCTCAATGGGCTGAAGTTTATACAGTTGCATACTTAACAGGGGCCAGGTCTGGTGAATTATACTCTCTAAAGTGGGAGAATGTTGATTGGGATAATAAAACGATTCACATTACTCATAGCTATGATTGGAAAACAGAAATTCACCAAGAAATGACTAAAGGTAAGAAAGACAGAACAGTTCCAATTAATTCAGCTTTATTAAAATGTTTAATGGAGTTGAGAGGTAAGTATGGCGACTTCGTCCTTCCTCGCATAAGAGACTGGAAAAATGGTCGAGCTGCTGAAATACTCCGAGCTCATCAAAAAGCAATTGGAATTAGACAGACAAAGTTTCATGGCATCCGTGGAACATTTATCACCAATTTATTGCTACAGAATGTTCCCGTGATTAAGGTTCAAGCTATAGTTGGACACGATGACCTTAAAACCACCCTAATGTATGTCGGAATGCTCGCAGAAGAAACCAGAGGAGCCACCGAGGGGTTATCACTAGAGGAAGTCGCAAGTGTAGTTAATATCAAGGATGTAAAAAAGAGTTCTTAGTCTCTGATTGACAGGCAAAGAGCCAGACTAATCTCCTCGGTTAGTTCATGAGACATTCGTCCAGTTATTATTAAACTCTCAACAATTCATCCTAACCCACCGAGAAGACATCTATACAAAATTTGTCTTTTTTAAATGTGGGTTTTTAAATGGCCAGAGTCGAGAAACAAGAAATTCGCTTTCACTCGAAAGCATCAGAAAAATATATTGATACTGTTTTTCATTATACAGGTGGAAAATCTTTTTCAACTTCAATTCCTTTAATTTATCGAAGAACCGGAACAGAAATAGAAGATGATGGAATTGATGATTATCTCACAAAAGTAGCAGAAGAAGTTGACCCATCTAAGTGGAGCAACTGGAAAGCTGAACAGGTTGAATTTTGGAAGACAAAGCCCAATGCAGAAACAACGAAAAGTTTTTTTGATGCATTATCTCGTTCATTCAAATGGTGTTGTGTATCTTGTGATTTGCCGCAAAATCCCAACTGGGCAAGAAGGGTTCAAGACTTAAAGGAATTTGGATACACATTAGCAACAAATACAAAAAGGCCTTGTTCTAAATGTAGAAGAAATTCTACACAATTGATTCTAGTTCCACTCAAAAGAGGCGGTATAACGGGATACGAAACCTGGAGTGCAGAGTTAAGAAGCAAGATAGTTTCGCTTTTAAATGAGTTTGATGCTTACGAGGCGAAGCCAGGTAGAAAAGAAGGTTTACTACCAGACCACAAATTTCCTGAAATTAGATGGGATGCTGAGACGAGAAGACACAGCCTTGAAGAGCTTACTGATGCAGAAATAAAGAGAGATTTTCAACTACTCTCAAATCAAAGAAATCTGCAAAAAAGAGAAGTTTGTCGTAAGTGTTTTCAAACCGGGAACCGTGGAATTATTTACGGTGTTCCATTTTTCTATGAAGGAAAAGATACATGGGACAATACCATTCCCAAATGCGGTAAAGCAGCCGAGAAGGGTTGTGTTGGTTGTGGATGGTATGACATAAACAAGTGGCGAGAAGAGCTAGCAAAAAAGATAAAAACCTAAGCATTTTTTCTTTAAATTACACAGAGCAACAATTCACATCTGAAATATTCTAACCTGCTGCCAATACAAGACTTTTTAGGTAGAGTTTTCTTGTAGTAATACGGGAAAAGTAATGTTTAAATTAATTATAATTTAAAGAAACTTGGGGTCGGCATAGTGAGAAAAAAAATTTCTGTTGGAAGTATTTGTTCGGGTATCGAAGCAGCATCAGTGGCATGGAAAGACTTAGATTTTGAATTTAAATGGTTTTCAGAGGTCGCTGATTTTCCATCTAAGCTTTTGAGCTTGAAGTATCCAACAATCCCCAATCTAGGTGATATGTGCGATATACCATCAAAGTTAGAGCAAAACGAAATTACTTCGCCTGACTTGATTTGTGGTGGCACTCCTTGTCAAGCATTCTCCCTGGCCGGTTGGAAGAAAGGACTTGAAGATACTAGAGGGAATTTAACCCTTAAATTTGTAGATATTGTAGAGCAAAACGATACAGCTCGAGCAGCTAAAAAAATGTCTCCTACAATTGTTCTCTGGGAAAATGTTGAAGGTGTTTTAAGAGATAAAACAAATGCCTTTGGTATCTTTCTTTCTTCGCTTGCAGGACTTGAAACAGAAATAAACTTAGATAAGTGGCCTCGTTCGGGACTCATTCGTGGGCCAAAACGAAATATTGCTTGGCGAGTTCTAGATGCAAAATATTTTGGCTTATCTCAACAGAGAAGAAGACTTTATGTGCTGGCTGGAGGAAAAGACTTCCACCCTGAAAATATCTTATTCGATAATTTCCCTGAGGAAAACCCGAACAAAATAATTGAAAAGCAGTCTCTAACTTTTAAAAAGCAGGGACATTCGATTGAGGTTTTTAGAAGCTATACCGACTGTCTTTATTCGGCTTATGGGACAAAGTGGAATGGGAATGCCGCTGCTTACAATGGTTCACTTTTTGTTTATCAAGATGAGCGGCTGAGAAGATTAACTCCATTAGAATGCGAAAGATTGATGGGGTTCCCAGACAATTATACAGATATTCCAAAAGCAAGACCGACAAACCGCTACCAAGGTGTAGGAAATTCGTGGGCCGTTCCTGTAATTAAATGGCTTGGGAATAGAATTTTAAATATTAGTCATTCAAAGATGATTAAAGGTTTAACTCCTCTCAAAGCCGAGAATGGATTTGAATTGTTCGATATTTCTGGTTCACAAATGCCTTTGATAACTACTCAAGAGCTTAATGGAACTGAAATTCCAGAAAATCCAATTATTGGTAAATTAATAGATGTAATTGATGTAGATGCCCCTGAAAATTTCTATATTTCTCCAGTTGGTTGTAAGGGCATTTTAAGAAGAAAAGTAGAGAGAGATTTAACTATTAATCCTCGCCTTGAAGAAGTTTTAAAATCTATTTCTTCTCTCTGGTCTGATGAAAAAATTGAAGCAATTTCAAGAGTTCAAAGTAGAGGACGGTTTAGCACTCCAAATCCATTCTTATCTAAAAATAATGAGTTTGTTGAGGCTGAATATTAAAACCATATTTTAATTATGAATGGCCCTAAGACGGGCCATTTTTAATAAAATAATCAAATCTAATGTCGTTTTCATTTCGATAGTTTTTATTCTTCAAATATTCTTGTAAATATCCAGCAAAGTAAAATCCATATCCAGTGGTCATAATTGCTCCAAAAAACCGTTGAGAGCGGCTAGTTTTTCTATCTAAAACAAAAGAAATCATTCTCGTAATATTTTCTCCATTGGCATTAAAAATCCAAACATACTTTCTTGGAAGACCATTAGTTCGTTGGTTGTATTCATAAAAAGTCATATCTCCATAATTTGTCTCATTAAGATGTTTGAGTCTTTTTACTTGTTCAAGAGTCATTTTTTTTCTCTCCTCGTTTGATGTTGCAGAAGAACGAAAGTGTTCTTCCTAGATTTGAAATACCGGAAAGAGATAAGAAAAATGAAAAAAAGAAATAAATGGGGAGATTGAATTTAATATTAAAAATTAATTATCAGTGTGCGAGGTGAGCTGCAACCCGAAGAGGTGGAGGCGAGCCTCGCCATCGCAATATTCTATAAGCGATGGCAATAAGACATAAAAATAAAAAAAATAAAATTTTAAAGTTTAGAAAAAATTCTCCATTTAGTTTATGAGCAAGATTTTTGATAGTCAAAAATCACTCGAAAAACTTAATCGCCCATTGGGCAAGGAGAAATTATGAAATCGTTTATTTTAACCAAAGTCCACTCAACATCAGTGGCATCTGACCCGAAAGATTTAGAAAAAGGTCTAGGGTTTATTGTTGTCTTGGAGGCAACTAAGAAAATCGGTGATGTAGTTGTGCCAGATTTTATTAAATGTAAGTCTGCTGTGAAGTTAGAGCCAGGTGAACATCTACTTGAAGTTGTTATTTACAACATCGGTAGTCCAACTGGTGGCAAGGTTCAAACTTATTACCACATCATTCGCAAATCTGATTTTGGAGGAAAGAAATAATGAAACCTTCAATAATTGAAATTTTAAATCACAAGGAAGCTCTTATCACTGTTTTATCAGTGATAGGGGCAATCCTATTATATTCAGGATGTCAAATATACCGAAGCCGAAAATATCACCTTAAAGAGCTTAAGGCCCTTGGACTATACCAGGACGAAACGAAAGAGGTGATGAATGATAAGACTGGACTGAAAGAAAGAAAAGTTAGTTCAAAAATCAAAGTGTTTTGGAAAGGCAATAAATTAATATTCACAAAATATAATCGAGCTTTAGGAATAAAAAATTTTGAAAACTTAAGACCAAATCTAGAAACCCTCTTTGGGATAAAAATTGAACTCATCACCTTTGAAAAGCAGTTATTTTCCTCTCAACCTAAAATCATTCTCCATACTGAAGCTTTTCCAGAAAAGTTTTTACTATCTCAAATTCCCGAACTGAATATTGGGCAGATATTTATTGGTCTAGGTGCCCTTGGGGATTTCATAGTTTTAGAAGCGAAAAAGAAATTTGAGAATACCCTATTGATAATCGGGCCTAAAGGCTCTGGGAAGTCTGTTCTTATTCTTTCTATTCTGTGGTCTTTTTTCCGAACTTTATCAAAACATAATAGATTGAACGAATATCAATTGATTGTAGCAGACAATAAGGGAACGGACTTTATTGGAGTTGTTGATGAATTCAATGGGTCTTATTATCAGCCATTCAATCTTGAAGAACTAAGAGGATTAGTTAGTAGATTAAGACAACACAAGGCCGAAATTGAGGCTACCTTAGCATATTTGAAAGTTAATAAAATAAGCCCTCGGCACTGGGATGAAATCAGGAATGGAAAAATTGATTTCCCAGTCCCACCCAAGTTGTTTTTAGTTCTAGATGAAATGAAAGCTTATTTTGGTTCAGGTAAACAAATACCAAAACTTTCAAAAGAAACTACTGAAGAAGAGTTAGTTCGTTGGGAGAAATATCAACTTACCCAAGAGTTTGGAAATTTGGTCGACTTCTTTGCAGAGCAATGCAGGTCGACAGGCATAATACTTTTATGTGCCAGTCAAAGCCCAAATAAAAGTGATTATGATTATCCTGATTTTATCAACTTTCCAATTCTGATTTCGTCTCAAACAAATGCACAACAGAGCATCCAGCTAGTTGGGGATACAAGCTTAAACGATAATACACTTACCAGAGGCAAATTTGTAATACGGGACGAGGCTGGGACTCGCAGATTTTTAGCCCCATTATCCATAGATTTAAAAGGTGATGAAAATGAAAATAAATAAAATATTTTGTGGCCTTGATACTATTCACATAACGATTACTCGACAGCGAAATGTTGTTTCTTTCATTGGTGAGGATGGCGAACCAACGGACAAATTATTTTATGGAGTGTTAGATATATTGCTTGGAAGAAACTTTGTCGTAGTTGGAGGTTCAAAGAAGTTTGTAAACAATGGAAGCGAATATATTCAAAGCAATTCGAAAGAGATTTTAATTCAGCTTAGGTCTGCTCACTTAATGAAGTTTGGAAGCTCGAAAGTGGAGGCTATTCTAAAGTTCTTGGGGGATAGTGGTGTTAAGCCAAGAGCTAAAAGAACACGAAGGAAAGATGCTCCGAATATTAACTTAGCTGTTTTTTATCAAATAACAAGGTTGGATTTTGCTGTCGATTACGAAACAAAAGCAGAGTTAATTAAAGTATTAAATAAAGGAATTGGTTATACAAGTTTTTTTAGAGGTATCCCCAAAGGGTATTTTTATCGCGTTATCCATCACAATCAAAGAAATTCAGATGGGACAAGAGAGCATACTCTTAAAGAGATTAAAATATTTAACAATGGTTTCGAGCTAGCAATCTATAATAAAAAACTTGAAATTGCAGAGCAGGCAACAGCAGAAAAGCTCCAGTTGTATCCATCTATTTATAGAGAAATACTTTCAAATAAAAAGCGGAAACTCTTTAGAGTTGAGTTGCGATTATTTCGTAGCCGGAGTGTTGCTTTTAACAATTTACCAGTCAGTGAGATTTTTGCATTACCAGCGATTGAATTGAGCAAGTTTGGAAAGGCAACTTCTATTGTCAGAAGACAAAAGGGGGTTGAAGTTAATTGCCCTCTGTTTGCTCGTATTTTTGACCTGGAAAACAACTGTGGAACAAAGGAGGGTAAATTAAATGGGACAAGATAATACTTTGAAAAGCTTTGAAAGAATGGCTGAAGATGCATTGACTCTATTGAATGAAGAAATCAAGAAAATGGATTGGAATAAAGAATGGCAAGACAAATACCCAAAAACGGTTAGGGCAAAACTGGAGATGGAAAACCTTAAACGGCCCGAGTTTCAGGAATTGCTCAAGAATGCATTTCAAGATGACTCACTATTTATCTCTAAGATAAGTGAGGTTTTGTGATGAAGGTTGTTAGAATTACTGATTTAGACTATCTATCAGAATTCCCGGTAGGTTATATTCTAAAATCTCAGGGTGCTGAGGAGATGGTTGGATGCTGTCCTAAGGCATTTCTAAATTTCTTTGGATTGCTGGGTGTTATTAATGATTACAATTCCTCGTTCTTGTTTTGGCTTAAAGGAGAACTTCGAGAAAATAATGAAAGTCTCATTACACCAAAACTAGGTTTAGTTGATTTTGTTAAAAATCCAATCTTTGAAACAATTGAATGCAAGGGTGGTTTAATTTACGATTTCAGTTCGATTGATTTTCTTACACTCTTGCTCGATGAATGGGTTTTACTGACCTTTTTATTGAGTAATGGTAGAAATAAGCCGTGCCACTGTGAAGTTTATTATTTTAAGAACGGAAGGATTTATTGTAATGGGACAGAGATTACAGGGAAGACTTTCGTTCAGAAACTTTATTGTGATGAATTGAATAACTTCATTGTAGGTCGAAAAAAACAAGATTAGTGGTAGGCGGTGTTTTTAATACTTCTACTTAATCTGTTAAACTATTATATTAAAAAAACCTATACTGTTGCCCAATTAATGCCCAATCTTCATAAATCATTGAAATAGTTGCAGTATCATCGTCTCCACCATCGGAAACAATAATTAAGCCATCGCAAGATGGCTTTTTTATTTTCAATAATATCAATTAACTAGACATTAGAAGTTCTCAAGATTCTCTTACTAATATCATTAGAAATCAGCCGAAATAAGGCAATTTGCAAGACTTTGTATTGATCGGCCGTATTGATCGAATTTAGAGTAAATACAAAGAATCATAATTTAATAAAATTATGCTGCATTAGAATCATCACTTTTTTCTATCTGATCTGACTTTGATTCATCGGGTATGCTTTCTTCAGTTTTATTTATTACTGATTGTTGAATATTTTGAGGCTTAGATGTTTTTTTAGATTTACGAGCCTGTTTGATTTGATTCTTGATATACTTTTCAAATTCAGCTTTCTTTTCAGGGTTAAATGCACCCTTTAGTGAATCATCTAAACCTACTGAAAGTAAGTTATAAACTTTCTCATAAAGTAAGTCTGTGCATGCTTTGAACTCATGTTCTCCACGAATTTCTTTGGTAATTGACTTCATTACATTTGAGGTCAGAATAGCTCTGGCAAGTGAGTCCGGAGAAAATGCAGTGGCTTCTTTTGATAAATCTGACCACTCGTTTCCGCAATAAGCATATTCGTGAAATGAAGAAAAGTCATAGCACATTTCCTCAACTTGTTTCTTAGTCGTATCACAAATTAAACCATCATTTTTTAAGCTGACCTTTTGTATTTCTATAGGATTCTGTTTGTTTGTGAAATCATATAGTTTCCATTCATATCCATTACATAAAAATCCATAAGGGACATCTTCAAATGAAGATAGATACTCTTTTAGTTGAATCTTTCCACTTCTGAAATCTGATTTCTCGAAATCAAATCCAAGCTTTTTTATCTCAATTACAAAGATAGGTTTTTCCCCTTTGTAAATGACAAGATCAGGCCGAAGTTTACCCTTTTGATCTTGTGCTTTAATACTATAACCATTACTTACTGAGTAACCCAAACAACTTTTAAGAAAAGTTTGAGCCCATTTTTCAACTTCAGATTCTTTGGTATTAGGATTATTTTCTAGTGCTTTAAGTTCAATAATATGTTCAGTCATTTGATCTAACATTAATCTAACTACACGATCTTGTTTCGTTTCTCTAGTCATAATTCTCCCAATAAAATAAGTTGCCTGATTTTATCGGACAATTTCTCTAAAAGATTAATCAAATTTGATAATAGCTTGTTTTTGCTTTAGGTTAGAGGACTAAGCTTGAGATAAAGAATAATCTCTATCTCAAGCTCAGAGTCATTATTTATGTTTAATAGTAAATTCATCTCTTAGTTGGTCAATATTATCCATAACAAATAATTCGATTGTATCTTGTTTGTTAAATTCAAAATCTAGATCTATGATCTCAGTATTAGACCAAGTATTGCCTTTGGAATTAGTTTGGTAAGGTGCCCTTGGTACATTATGAATATTATTTTTTCCATTATATCTTAATATTTCATTTCCATTTTTCTTTAATAAAAATGTAAAACTATTCATTGATGCTCTTTCAATTGTTAGTCGAAAGATATGGATGAAAATTTTACCACCCTTTGGTATAGAGGACGTTAATTTAGCAGCTTCTTTTTCATTCAGCATTTTATTAGAGATTTCTCTGTTAGCTTGATCTATTAATTCACTATATGATGTATAAGTTATTTTAACTTCACCACCTTCAGCCCAAAAATTAGATTTACCATTAGGGACTTGCTGAATAACGAAGTTTTCATCTGAATTATTCTGATTTCCCATAAAGTCTGCTTTCATCTGACTACATCCAATAAGAGCAAGAGCTATCAGTAATAAAAATTTGTTCATGTTAACCACCTTTTTTTAAAATTAAACAATAAAACCATTATATACGTACTTTGAAGTACGTGTTTAAAAAAGAGGTTTTATTAAATAATTTTTTGATGCCTACAGAAAAAAGTTTTAATTCAATAATTTTAAAATTCTCAAAGAAGTTAAAAGAACTTAGGCTTTCACAAAATTTAACACAAGAAGATATGACGCAGCATGGATTCAATTATCGACATTATCAAAGATTGGAGAGTGGCAAGGTTGCCCCTACGCTGTATACGCTTTATAAAATTTCAAAAGTATTTAAAGTTCAAATAGGTGAGTTCTTTGATTGACTTAAATTTTGTAGTTTAAAAATAAGTTATCTGAAAAATCTAAGTCGTTCTCTTTGTTAATTTTATCTAAATTCGTAGATGTCTTAAGCAAATACATAAGAAGTTTTGTGTCTTTATCTTCGATTGCTTTAGTAAATGCTATCTTCTTTAGTAGTAAAGTAGACGAGCTAAACTCTTTAGATCGTAATTCCTTAAATGTCATATTGAAAAATTCTTTAATCCTTCTTTCTATCGTGTCTGGAGAGCAATTAAACCAAGACGCAAGTTCTTCAATTGTAGGATAAAACTTCATTAGCTTCGTTATCTCTGAGGGAGAAATTTCGATACTCATAGCTATTATTATCATTTATTTTATTACGAATCTCAAAATATTTCTCTCTCCAGTTCGTTACAAGATTATTTATATCGTGGCTTTTGATGAACTGGAGGAAAACTTCCTTTTTATACTTTAATTTTTCTTTGTCATTATCCTTGCAAAAGCTATTTAAAAGAATTTCTTTAACATAAGAGTGTCCCTTTTTTGATCCTTTATGGAATGTGTTGATTGTGGGTAGGTACACATGATTTTTCGTGATTAATTTTGTTTTTATAAGTTTTTTTTCCTCGAGATCAATACTTTTAATTAGATCAACCATCCAAACGTAACGATCTTCATCGGTTTGATTTTCAGAGAGAGAGATACCTATTAGTATCAGAAAGCATATTTCGTCAGGTATTTTCTTTCCAACTGAATATGCACTCTCGTGTCTATATAATTTTCTAAGCTTTATTTCTTTATCAACTTTTGTCATTTTCATATCAGAAGTGTTTCTTGTTTTCTTCTTTTCTATATGACTTGCACTTAAAATAACGGACTCGCTAATACATATATCTTTAATATTTTTTGATAGTTTTTGAATGTGATTATCCATTTTCAATCCTCCATAAGTACCGAATTCAGAAGTTTCGTTTGAAATTTATCGATTTATCTTCAAAAAATCTTATTTCGACTAGTGCTATTTACAAGAGTTAGACGGGGTAAGATTTTAATGTTTTCAGTAGCTTATATTTTTATAAGGAAGGAGTTGTATTATGTTGTCAGATTTGCGGTGTTTATCATCGAAAAACAAAAAAATATTACGAGAAATCCCTCATCTATCTCTAAAAAATGCTTACAATGAATTATCAATAATTTTAAACAAGAAATTTCGACCAGAGATACATCGAACTAGTAATGAGTTCTATCTTTATTCTAAGCTCTCAAAAGAGATCAAATTCAAAATCATGCATAGTGTCTGGATAGGTAACAGAAATATAGATTTCTTTATACCTAAAGTTAAGCTTTCAAATCATTCCGGGTTAGTAATAGAGGTAGATGGTGAGGTTCATTTAAAAGAATTTAAGATGAAAAAGGATTTTGCAAAGTTTAATCAGTTAGAAAAGTTGAACTTAGAAGTCTATAGATTAATGAATGGTGAAATTAATCACCCTATTACAATTGAGCTGATAAGTAAGATTAAAAAATCTTATTCTTCAGATACAAGATCTTTTAATAGACTTATGAGAAGGATTTATATTTTTACAATTGTCTCTAATAAGAAAATTATACAAGACGATCCATTTGTAAGTTCACATCTTAAAAATATTTTACTAAATCTTAGTGAGATTTTTTCCAATGAAATTAATCGATAGTTCTTTGACAACTGAATATAAGGAATGGCTTACAAGTACTGAGGCTGCTTCATACCTTGGAATAAGTACTGCCCAGCTTATGAATCTAACAAGTTCTGGGAAGGTGCCTTACTACAAGTTTGGACGCTCTAATCGGTATTTAGTAAGAGAATTACGAGAACTCCTAATGTCGTATCCAAAAGGAGAACGACATGGGAATTAAGTTTGATGAGAGCAAAAAGTATTGGATTGCCTTTTACAGTAAGAGACATCCAACGACTAGAAAACCACTTTCCATCTTAAGAAAAGGCTTTAAATCAAAAGCTGAAGCCTTGAGAGCTGAGAAAGAATTGGTTCTAGAAATGGATCAGAAACTTAAGAAGGTTACTGTCCCATGCTGGCGAGTAGTCGTTTTAAAGTACATCGAAAGTTTGGCCAATAGTGATGTATCCAAAAAGACTGTTGAGACCTACCAACTGTGCCTTGAGGCTCATACTTTCCCAGTTTGGGGAGAGCGGCTAATTGATGAAATTACTGGTCTTGAGATAAGAGAGCTGGTTAACCAGAAAGCCGAAAAGTCACCCAGTCACCAAAAGAATATTTTGAAGTACATTCGAGCCGTCTTTAATTACGCACACGAAAAAGGGCTTATCGGAATTAATCCAACGCCTAAGATGAAGTTTAAGATAGGTGACAAGATCAAGTCGGTTTTGACCCTTGAGCAGGTTAAGGTTTTCCTCACACAGGCCAAGATCATGGAGAGTGAGTGGTATCCGATTTGGGCTATGGCTCTTTATACTGGCATGCGGAATGGGGAGCTTTATGCGCTTACCTGGGACAAGGTTAATCTTGAGCAGCGCCGAATCCTGGTAGACAGCTCTTGGAACAATGAAGATGGCTTTAAAGATACCAAGTCGGGCGATGATCGGATCGTAGAGATTGCGCCTGAGCTTTTAGTAATCTTAAGGGATCTAAAGATTCGAAGCTTCGATTCGCCCTTCGTTTTGCCCAGGATAGATAAGTGGGACAAAGGGGAGCAGGCAAGAGAGCTTAGGATGTTTCTAATGGGCCTAGGACTACCCAGGATTCGCTTTCATGACCTAAGAGCTACTTGGGCAACGATTATGCTTTCAATGGGAATAGCGCCTATTAAGGTCATGTCGCTGGGTGGATGGAGGGATCTTAAAACTTTACAGTTTTATATCCGCAAAGCTGGAGTCGATCTGTCTGGGATAAGTGATAAGTTAAGTCTGCATGATCCAAGTTCTGAAACAAATATTTTGAGCATGATGTAAAATATCGCCATGGATGGCATTTACTCATATAGAATATTTGAATGGAAGAAAAATGCTGGAAGACTAGATGGCTAGGCGAAAAAACATTTAGTTCATTTATTGCAAAACAATTTACGGGTGCACTACTTGGATCCGTTATAACCCTTATTTTTGGGGTGTCAAAATTAGCCTACAATGCAATTTTAAATGAGCCTAAATGTAGCATCAGCCAAATTTACGAAGATTAAAAGAATGCATCTGGACTGATATATAAGTGGGAAATTGAAGTTAAAGATAGAGAGACAAAGGCATTTCTAATTTATCCTCAAGCCAACCTAGATATTATTACGAGTTCTTTTACTAAAAACGAAAGTGAACGATATTGGACGCATAAGTTTTTGGTGTCAAAAAACAATGATAAATTTGCGAGAGGCATTTTAATAGAATTAAAGGCTGGCCACAGAAATCCAGTTTTTAGATTTAATACGTTTGCCTCAAGCCCAATCGAGATCAAGAAATTTGGAGACGTTCAATGTTCCGACTATCTAGCAAATTTATAGTTCTCTTTTTAGTAACGTTCGGTTCATATGCAAATTCAAGCGCAGAGGGCGAGTTTTTGATAATTAATAAAAAAATAATTACAAACTTCAAAGAACAAGACTTGAAACATCTTTACCAATTGAATCGTCAAACTATGGAGATGCCAGACTTTAAGGCAAGGGCAAGTGCTTTGGGTATTATGTATGAGGATGGCTATGCTTCCTTACCTTCAATGAGTATTTCGGGTAATAGTCAAAATGATTTAAACTGCTATAGGTGTGCTTTAAAAAAAACAAAGTTTATGAATATAGAAAGTTGCACAGCTTTTGGTTACAAGTGGGGAGCAAAGAATTTGGATGAAATTCAAAAGCAATGCGATTGATCGTAAATAGCTTTAGTTATTGCTAAATATACATTTTCAAATCAATAAGTATGAATTGCTCTCTACTCCACAAAAAAATAAACTAGCAAACAAATGTGGAGAAGAGCAAGTATCATAATAGGTTACTTTATGGGAGAGTTCTTATGAAACAAATTCTGGTAATAATTTCGACTCTTGTCTTGTCATCTTGTGCATCCTTAACGGAAAAGGGTGAGGACCTCACGGTGTATGATAGTCAAAGTCGTCATCTCGTTTCGGATTGCAAACGTTTGGGTGAGGTTAGAGGAAAATCAAAAGTCTTTGGAGCGTTTGTTGGGCGCAAGGAGGCTTATGTAGATGCAAGAAACCAAGCGGGGGAACTTCCTGGTGCAGATACGATTGTAATTATGAAAGACGATGTTAAGTTCACCAAAGGTGAAGTTAGAGCTCATGTTTATAACTGCAAAGAACAGAGGGTGCAGGTTATTAAATCTGAAGATAAATAGTCATTTGATATTAATTATATATTTCAAAAATTTAGTGATGCGTAGTCTGTAAGCTTAATAATGGCACTACTTTTACAATTTTTGTGACTTCAAAGTTACGAGCATGAGACTAGAGATAATCGACAATAAGATCGATTGCTGCTGGTAATGCTCTAAGTGGCTAAGGGCATGTGCATTTTTTTAATTTTAATGAATGTATTCACTGTAATTTAGTTAAAAATTTTGATTGTATTTGATTGTATATTTTTTTTAAATGGGATGAGCGATTACAACAACTTAAGCTTTATTCACCACCTCCACCATCGGAAACTACAAATAAGCCATCGCAAGATGTTTTTTTATTTTCAATAATATCAATTAACTAAAGATTAGTAGTTCTCAGGATTCTATTTATAATTGGAGCTAGGTTTTCAATTTAGTCTAAATATCTTAATTTAAAATAATTTCTATAAATGCCGATAACTATAAGTCTAAAGAGGTACGGATGGATTGGAAAAAAATTAAAGTTAAGGCTGAGTCTCTTTCGAGAGAGTCATTAGCTACATTAACAGCACTTAGCTCAGAAGTTTCTACACAGATAGCAGATGCTACATGGTTTAGAAGCTTGAATGAATTTTCTTCCGAAGTATCTAAAGCCATGGATCATAATTTTATAAAGGAAAAAATCTCTGAAGTCATGACTCCTACTAACCACCGTATCTTAGATGGTGGGCATGATTTCTTTTCATCTATTTCTAAAGCGAAGGAAATTGGTGAGCAGAATGACTGGAGTTCATATAAAGTATTTGAAGAATGGGCGAAAGCATATTTTACAGATTTGTCATCTCCTGCGGGGGTTCCCATCTTTGGAAAGTTCAGTGACGACATTCATAAATATCTAAAGGATTTAGGGGTTAGTGATAAGGAAGCAGCTGACATTTTAACAATAAATGGACAAGAGGCTTTAGAGTCTATTATGAACGGAGCTATATCTGCTGTAGCACTTATATTTGCATGGAAAGCAAAAGATAAAGAAGCCTTCTCAAAATCAATCGGTTTTATTTTCGTTTCGGGGACAGCAACAATGACTCCAGTTGCCTTAATAGTTGCTATAGTAGCACTTGCTTTCGGCTTTAATACTCTTGTGTGTAAAGAGTCGATCACGAAAGGAATTTTAAGTTCAGGGTTTACGTTGGCTATAAGTGCAGCGATTCCTGGTCCGGTTTTGTTAGGACTCGTCCCAGCCGTTATTTTAACGATTTATCTCAATAAAAAGCTAGGGAAGGATTTTTATCCTTTGGAGCAGTCTGTAAAATTATTCGACCTCTTACAAAGTAAAGAATTCAGAGATAACTGCATATCGATGTTTGAGGAGATTAAGAGAAATACCAATTGTGAATCCGAAAAGAAGACAGCTTAATGCTAGAATCTTAAAATTCAGGTTCTAAATTAATTTTTGTTGCAAAAAATCTTTTTGAAGATGGCATTGATATAGATACGTGAAATGATAAATACTAGTAGTTGTTATTTAAATTATCATGAAAATTTTAGTCTCTTCATAATATCCCCACTAATCCAAACCCTCCTCTGCTCCAATTTTAAAAACCTCAAACAGTTCATCAAAACATTTTGAGTTTAAAATCTCAGGTAAAAATCTTAGAAAATCATCACAACTCTCCTGCGGATAAAATCGTATTATTAAAAAGTCATACTTGTGACTTACAACCTGAATCTCTGCGACATAATCTGGAAATACACCAAGCCTGATTTTTGAAGTAATAAGATAGTCCTCAAAAACAACCCTTCCTTTCTCTTCTTGCCAGGATTTAATCTCTTGAGTGACGTAGTCTCTGTAGTACCGATCTAGACTCCCATCCACCAGATCATTAGTGACAAGCTCAAACTTTAAAGACGTGATTTTGTATTTCGACGAAAAAGATAAAATTGTTTTATTCATGTCCTAAATCTACCCCAACCGTTGGACAGTTTCTGTCCAGCCTCTGATTTATCTTCTTAACATGAAAAAAAATATTAAACAGCCTCCACCGTATTTTATCAAACACTCCAAATTTCATGGTGTCATGACATCTCCTTTAAGTGTGCACCCCTTATTCCACCCCCTTAAGTACTATGAGAATAACGGCTGGTATGTGATGAATGACCTTCAAAGCTATACGCATTTTTGTGAGCTTCAAATTTCTGACCATGACGGAAAAATATTAAAAATCGTGATCACGACAAATAGTGAGATCCATGAATTCTTTGGATTCATTTTTAGGTATCTCTTAACTGAAGAGTTTAAAAATCTCTTTCTTAAGGAGGCAAAGTGAAAAGTGTCTTTATTTTTCTTCTCTCTCTCAATGTATCCGCAGTGGATCTCTCAAAAAAAGCATTCACGAGGTGCGATAGCTCTTCTGAAGATTTTGATCTGCACTACGGCGTTGTTTTTCTTGAGAAAGAGTACGCCGAGATTTATCAGTATTTGAGAAAAACAGGTAAACCTTGTGATGGGGAATCGATGTTGGATGAGTTAGCGATCTGGAAGTATAAACTCATGGGAGAGAAGATTTTAAGTTATCGCTACTTCTTGGAGTATAAGGTTTTAGATCATGAACTCGTTGAAGAGTTTAATAAAGTCAGCTTTTGCCAAAAATCCAATTGGAAAATTGATCATGAAAAAACCTGTGATAGAAAATTAAAATCCAAGATGAAATTTAAGCTCGAAGAGGGAAGGCTTCTTGTTTGGGATAATGAAGGCAAAAATAAAAGAATCCTCCATGAGACTCAGATTGATATGGATTAGAACAGGCGATCACCTTCTTTGTAATGATAGCAGCCCTGATAAGGGTAGTGAAGCTGGCATTGAGTTTTCGCCCAGGAAGGGAAGAGGCTTGTGCGGTAGATATTGTAATAATCAAGCTGACAGCGCATGAGCATTTCCTCTTGAGTTCGGCAGCGTGACTCGGGATCGTGCCGGCCACAGGAGATAAGAATAAAAAGGAGAAGGTACTTCATGCTGAGAGGCTAAAGTACTGGAAAGACAAATAATGTCCATCCGTGCTTAAATACTTGTCAGAAAGTGTCCGATAAGAGGCTTACGATGAAAATTCAGCGCCACAACCTCATTAAACGGATTCTCTCTCACACCTCGGAGGAGAGTGCTCTCTCGATCACGGAGATAACTGAAAAGCTGGCGCAAACGGGACAGGTGATTCATCGGAAAACGATTGAGCGGGATATTACTGAGCTTTCAGTTTTATATCCTTTGTGTGAAATAGGTTCAAACCCTAAGAAGTATTTTTTTGAAGGCGATTTTAAATTTAGTTATGAGATGGTGTTTAATGAGGATCAGCTTCAGACGATGGTGATTGCTTTAGAATACTTAAAGCAAGTGGCCCCGAAGTTCATGAAAGAGAGCTGTGAAGAGGCGGAGACGACTCTGGTTCATGCTTTACCTAAAGGACTTGCTCGGGAGTTTGAGCATATTAAAGGCTTATCGACTTCTTCGCCGACAGTGATTGGCGAGAGCTTTGATTTAAGTCATGAGGTGTTTCAGACGGTGATCAACTGCTTAAGGAAAGGAAAAGTCTTTGAGTGTGAGTACCGAGGTTTAAAAGGATCAAAAAAGAAGGGCTTAAGAAAGTTTGCTCCGTTGAAGCTTCACTTCGTGGGATCTCCCTATCTTTATGTTTATGATTTAGAGGATCTTCAGATTAAGCTCATCAAGCTTGCGAGGATAGTTAATCCACGAAAAACGGAGATCAATGTGGATAAGAAGCGCGCCAAGGACATTAAGCTTGATTATGTTTTCGGAGCTTATGGCCGAGGGGATGAGAAGGTGGTTCACTATGAGATCCACTGCGGTCTTGAGATGGCGCAGCGGTTTCAGGAGCATCGGATTCATCCTTCTCAGGAAATTTTTATCCTCGGAGAGAATGAGTTTAAGATTAAATTCAGTGTGCACGATTCAAAAGAGATCATCCGGCTCATCGCTCAGTATGGAGAATGTATCTATCAAATCACTCCCCACGAGGCTTACGATCAAGTCAAAGAGATCTGGAGCTCAGGATTAAAATTCGCTAAAGACAAGATCTGACCATTCATTTTTATAAGATTTATCCCAAGAAGGAGAATCTTATGAATAAACGCGTGAAGGCCCTGTGGATCCAGGCACTGAGATCAAAAGAATTTAAACAAGGAACATTCAAGCTCGCTGATCGAGGGAGATTTTGTGCCCTCGGGGTTTTATGTGAGATCGCACTTCTTCATGGGGTTTGTACTTATGATGATGAAGCTTATGACGGTAAGCAGAGGCGACTCAGCTACAATATCTTACGTTGGGCGAATATCGCACAAAAGGGAGAGAAGTTTTTTGATAAAAGAGAGCAAGAAGTTGTTGTGCGAGTGAAGGGACGCTTGACCACGATCGCTCAATTAAATGATGCCGGCGTATCATTTAATGAAATCGCTCTAGTGATCGAGCGAGAACTTTAGGCCACGATGAGTTTTAAAATCTCCTGGCGGTAGTAGTCTCGAAATTGATTCGAATCAAATTGTTTTAAGCGGTCCTCATCAATGAGCCAGAAATTCACTCCATCTTTTTCATCCTGATAGATGGGATAACGGACTGAGAGCTCATTCAAATCTCGGTAGAGAGTCCGTCGACTTAAGCCCGGAACCTTTGGCTCAATCAGGATCAAGAGACCACTGGTTGAAATCCCGTCACCCCGCCCGTAGATCTCTAAAAGAGTGAGTAAAAGCTCTTGCCTAGCGAATTTTGATAAATCATGACACTTCTTCCCCATAGAGGTTCCTCCCTTCATTTTAAAGTTAATGTCCCGTTAGTTTTAAGACGCAAAAACCATAAGAGTGGCAAAGCACTGAATTATTTGCTGATCAATTATGGTGATAAGCTAATATAGCATTTTTAAAAAAATTTTCAATTCACAAACTTTAGACACTTTATTTTCTTGACTGACTAATCTTTGAGACAAGTTTTGGCGAAGGCCCTGTGTAGTCTTAGATGAACACTTTGTTCGGCTAAGTGAAATTCACTTTTGCTAATAAGACGAGGATACATAATGGAAGCTATGCAAATGAAGTTTCAGTCCTGTTTAGATAAAAATTTAAAACGCTTGATGAAGGAAAATGCTCTTTCCATGCGAACTCTTTCTCAGAAAGTTGATCTTCCTGTTTCAACGATTCATGGTTGGCTTCATGGAGCTGCTCCAAAATCGATTATGGATCTGAAGAGAGTTGCGCACTATTTTCACTTGAGCGTGGATGAGCTTTGTTTCAACGATGATTTAAACGGCAGATACATAGACCCAGAGATCTCGCTTCAGCTGAAGGGGATTGAATACCGACTTTTAATCAAGAAAGTCTAAAGGAGAATGATGAAAACGATAGCTTTTCTTTCGGCCCTTATGCTTTTGGCAGCTTGTAATGGTGGCGGTGGTGGTGGGAGTTCGAGTAGCTCGTCTGCGAGTCAGGACTATTTTGGCTTATGGAGAGTTTGCGAAAATTATGACTCTGGCAGTGACCAGGTCGATGATAGCTCCGTTCTCACTGTGCTCACAATCGCCGATGGATCAACGAGTGTCTCGAAGGTTAATTATAATGTCATTAACTGTGTGAATGGAAATGAAGAGTATAAGTATCAATATTTTTTTTCTAGCAGTCAGACTGGTTCAACGATTCAAACTACGCTTCTTTTTGATACGGCGACTTCTCTCGCTGCGAGCGATGTGACTTTTAATAATAATACGAATTACTGTGGTTTTAATAATTGGGTTTTAAATGTTCCGAAAGTGGTGACGGGGAGAAATTGTCAGGGTGAGATCACGAATGTTGGTGATCAGTCGACGCTGAGTCTCAATAGAGTTGGAAATAATCTCACGATTGGCGACCTGACTTATAGCCTTGATTTAAGTCCTGAATTGTCTCCCTCAGCGATCTCGATTCCTAATCAAAACTTTTCTGCCACAGATGGAGAGAGTCTTGCGATCTATTTAAGCATCTCAAACGGTAATTATCAGTTGTACCGCTATGATCTTGTCCAAAAGCGCTACAACGTTGAGTCAGGTTCTTATTCTCCGGGAAGTTTTACCATCACGAGCTCTACTCCAGTGGGCTGTCATAGCGGAGTGAAGAGTCGACCTTATGAGCTCGGTGATGTTGGGCTTGGGATAAATTTTGAAGAGGAGAACACGATTGTTTTTCTTGAGCGTGCTTACGAGTCAGAAGCTAATTTTAGAAATGGAACGTTACAGGGTGGATTTACCACGGCTTGTTTTTAAGGAGGAAAAGTGAAAAAGTTTTTATGTGTTGTTTTACTAAGTGGAGTGGCCTTAAGTTCATGGGCAGATTCAGCACGGCCACATCATGTGGTGAGTGTTGGAACTGATGGCCTGGGTTTAAGTGGGCTAGGAGCAGTCTTCAACTGGGATAAGGATGATTCAGGAGTCAAGGATCATGAGGGTTCAGAGGGCAATCTTCGCTTAAATTATCACTACATTTTTTCAAATGGCGTGATGCTTGGTGGAGAGTTCAAAAATAGCCAAGAGACTCAGGATTTTAAATACACAAGTGGAGAGAAGTATAGTTCAAAAGAGAGTTCAAGCAGTCTCGCCCTTTCTGTTGGGTATAACTTCAATGATGACTTTTATAATGCCTGGTGGGTGAGAGGAGCTCTCGGCGCCGGAAGTATTAAATCTGAAACTAAAGATACAACTGAGACGCCTCAGAAAACCACCTCAGAGTATTCGACGACTTTTGTAAGATTGGAGATTGGGAAGAGGTTTAGCTTTGATGGTATTGGATTGAAAAATGTGACTTACTCACCATCAGTCGCTCTTACATCGTTTAAGTATGGAAAAGATGCCAAAGATGATGGACTTAAATCTAGCCTTGCCGTGCAGATTAATCTTTTAAAGTTTGATCTGGTTTTTTAAGAAAAACTCCTTTTTTCGGGCCAGCGAATGATGGCCTTTTTTTTCATCATCTTTTTCCTATGTATACTTAAGGTTACTTTCTCTTGTTATTTAGTCAAAACCAGGTAAAATGTAGCCTAGAGTATACTTTTCCTAAAGTTTTAACCTAATGTCGACGAAAAGTATACTGGAGGATACATGAAGGAAGTCATTCTTAAGGAATCCAAAGAAATCGGTAAAGCGATAAAAGATTTGAGATCTGAGATGAAAATTACCCAGGAAGAGCTTGCGAACTTTACTGGTCTTTCACGTATTGGCATTGTGAAACTAGAAAAAGAAGAAAATGATCTCAAGCTCTCTAGCTTGATTAAAATTGCCAATCTTCTTGGATTTGAAATTGTTCTTAGAAAGCGAAGTGGTAAATGAGTAGGCTTATAGTCTATTATCAAGATAAGGTTGTTGGTCAACTTGTGTTCGATAATGAAGAGCGACTTAGCTTCCAATATGACAAGTCTTGGCTTTCCTTTAAGGAGCGATTCCCTTTATCTCTTGCACTTCCATTAGAAGCCAAGATCTATGGCCATCTCGAAACCAAATCTTTTTTTGAAAACCTACTACCAGAAGGTGAGATCAAGGATCTCTTAGAGGCGCATGGGAAGAGTTCCATCAAATCAGAGTTTGGTTTTCTGCAAGAGTTTGGTGGAGATTGCGCCGGTGCTTTCAAGATTTTACCGGAAAAAGCAAAGGCTCTCAAAAAAGTAAAACCCAGAAAAGAACTCAAAGTTGATGTCATTTATAAATACTTAGGTGAAAAGAAAAGCCTCACTGATGTCATCTTAAATAAAGAGGGGGGAAAGTTTTCTCTCGCTGGCGCTCAAGATAAATTTGCGGTGAG
>Ga0255183_1000274_pt1 | contig 22010 bp, 22 predicted proteins | sample Atl_UVDOM_RepB_8_FD_183638 | JGI IMG/M metagenome (GOLD analysis project Ga0255183, IMG submission 183638) | Freshwater microbial communities from Altamaha River, Georgia, United States - Atl_UVDOM_RepB_8d | ecosystem: Environmental > Aquatic > Freshwater > River | place: USA: Georgia...
CTAATAGAATTATATATTTAAAAACAAAATAATATTATAAACAAAAAACATGCAGCTGTAGCTCAGTTGGTTAGAGCGCTGGTTTGTGGAACCAGATGTCGGTGGTTCGAGTCCACCCAGCTGTACCAAATTAATGAATAAAAAAAATTTTAAACCTAGCAGTGAATTACCAGCAGGTTTTGTAGATAGACAAGAAGAAGAGTTGTTAGCAAGAGATCTTTTAATATCTAATATTAAAAAGGTCATGGCTAAATATGGCTTCCAATATCTTGAAACACCTAGTTTTGAGTATACTGATAGCATTGGTAAATTTTTGCCTGACAAAGACAGACCATCTGAGGGAGTATTTTCTTTCGAAGATGATAAAAAATGGCTCTCGTTAAGATACGATTTAACAGCACCACTCGCTAGATATGCAGCTAAAAACTTTAATAATTTACCAAGACCTTTTAAAAGGTATCAACTAGGAACTGTTTGGAGAAATGAAAAGCCAGGTCCTGGAAGATTTAGAGAATTTTTACAGTTTGATGCAGATTACATAGGAACAAGTAATTTATTTGCTGATGCAGAGTTATGTTGTTTAATTTCAGAGATCTTAAGTAGCTGTGGTTTAACAAAAAAAGAATTTATAGTTAAAATCTCTAATCGTAAATTAACAAAAGGGTTATTAGAAAAGTTAAAAATCAATGACGAAAATAAACAATCAATAGCACTAAGAGCTATCGATAAGTTAGATAGAGTTGGACTTGAGGGTGTCCAGTATCTTTTAGGAAAAGGTAGAAAAGATAAATCTGGAGATTTTACCAAAGGAGCGGAGTTAGATCAGTTTCAAATAAAGGAAATTATTAATTTTTTAAGCATTAAAGATCTTTCAGAAAATAATTTTGAAAAAATAGAAAAGATTGCAGAAGACAATCAAACTATACTAGATGGAGTAAATGAACTTATTTTAATTAAGAAATATTTTTCATCATTTAAATTTGATAATTTTATTTTTGATCCCACTGTTGTTAGAGGACTAGAATATTACACAGGCCCTATTTTTGAGGTAAATCTTACATTTGGTGTTAAAAACAACAAAGGAGAAGAGATTGAATTTGGTTCAATAGGGGGCGGAGGAAGATATGATGATCTTGTAAAACGTTTTAATAATCAAGATTGTCCCTCAACCGGTATTTCAGTTGGTCTTGACCGTTTAATTTATGCCATTCTTCAAAAAAATAAAATTAAGATAGAAAAAGAAACTCCAATTTTAATATGTGTTTTTGATGAAAAATACATGGATTATTATGTAAAGATTTTAAGTTTATTGAGAACAAAAAATATTAGCGCTGAGATTTATTCAGGAAGCGCCAATATAAAATCTCAACTAAAATATGCTGACAAACGAGGATGTAATTACGTCATTTTATGTGGCGATGACGAGGTAAGTAAGAATTCAGTTACAATTAAAAATTTGGAAATTGGCAAGCAAATGTCCGATTCCCTAAAAGATAGAGATGATTGGAAAGAATCTTCGGGATCTCAAAAAACAGTAGCTTTAGATCAACTTTTAAATGAGATTAAATAATGAAACAGGGTTTGGAAAAAAAGAGATTAAAAGAAGATCTTTCTAAAAAAATATTAAGTAATTTTAAAAAAAATAAATTTAATTTTACAGATTTGGATCTATTGATTGATACTAGTTTGTTGACAGAGCGATCAGGAGAGCAATTTAAAAAATTTACACTAACTTATAAAGATTTATTTGGAAAAGAAATTAGTTTACGTCCTGATTTAACAGTTTCAACAGCATTAAAATATATTCAAGAAAAAAAGAATAAAGAAGAAAAGTATTGTTATTATGGAAGTGCTTATAGATTAGATAAAGAAGGAGATCTAAAAGTTTTTGATCAGATAGGTTGTGAAATTATTAATTCTAATAACTGTAAATCAGAGAATATTTTAATTAATTCTATATTAGAACCATTAAAAAAAATTAAGAATTTAGAAGTTATTTTAGGTGATGTTGGATTATTTAAAATTTTAGTAGAATCTTTAGAGCTTCCAGCACGATGGAAATTAAGATTAGTAAAAAATTTTTCTAGAAGAGAATATTTCGATGATATGTTGAAAAGATTAGAAACAAATTATGATCTTGATCAACAAGCAATTAAATTAGATACAAAAAGACTTAAAGACTTAGAAAAACTAGACCCGAATAGCATAATTGGAGGAAGAACAGTTTCTGAGATTGTTAAACGTTTTAATAAAAAAATTAAAGATCCTAGAGACGACTACAAAGGAAAGCGAAATGTTAAAATTATTAGAGATTTTTTAAATATTAATAGCTCAATTCAAAAAGCTGAAAGTACAATTTTATCTTTCTTTTCAAAAAATAAATTAAGCCTTTTAACTATTAAGAATTATTTAAGAAAAATTAATAGAATAAATAAAGAAATAGGAAAAAAATATTCTATTAATTTTAAAACTAATTTTGGAAGAAATACCGATTACTATACTGGCGTAGTTTTTTTAGCCTCCGTAAAAAAGAATTCTAAAATTATCGAAGTAGCAAGAGGAGGAGAATATAACGGTTTGCTTAGAACTCTTGGTTATAAAAAGGATATACCAGCTATTGGCGGTGCAATTAATTTAAACGAATTAATAAATTTATAAAATTATGTCTAAAATAAAAATAGGATTACCAAGCAAAGGAAGGTTAAAAGATGAATCTTTAGCTTTTTTAAAAAATAAGAATTTAGAAGTGGTAAATTCTTTTGGGGAAAGAAATTATTTTTTTAAAATTAAAAATAATAATGAAATTGATGGAATTTTTTTACACGCAAGAGAAATAATTGAAAGAATTAATGACGGCACTTTAGATATTGGTATTTCAGGATTAGATTTGCTTAAGGAGTTGCCAGACGTTTATTCAAAAAATGTAAAAATTTTTAAAAAACTTAATTTTGGTTTTGCTGATCTGGTGGTGGCTATTCCAAAAGATTGGTTAGACGTTCAGAATATGGCTGACTTAGAAGAAGTAAGCTTTGAATTTAGAGAAAAATATGGACGTCGAATGCGTGTTGCAACAAAATATCCAAATTTGACTGAATCTTTCTTTTTATCAAAGGGAGTAAGTCAGTTTCGTGTTGTTCCAAGTTTAGGAGCAACGGAGTCTTATCCATTTACTGGTTCTTCCGAATTGATTACGGACATAACCTCTACAGGGTCAACTTTAAAAGCAAATAATTTAAGAATTATAAACGATGGAACTATATTAAAAAGCTCTGCTTGTATTTTTATTTCTAAAAAAATTGCGAAAAATAAATTTTTAAATTCTCTAGAATAAATAAAAAACCCCGGATTTTCAGTCCGGGGTTTTCAAATCTTTAGAGAAAGTTTGTTAGAGAGAATGGAATTACATTCCCATTCCGCCCATACCACCCATTCCGCCCATACCACCCATTCCGCCTGGCATTCCACCACCACCAGAATTAGAATTCTTATCTTCAGGCTTGTCAGCGATCATTGCTTCAGTTGTAATAAGCAAACCTGCTATTGAAGAAGCATCTTGAAGAGCTGTTCTTACAACCTTAGTTGGATCGATAATACCTTTTGCAAACATATCACAATACTCTCCATTTTGAGCGTCGTAACCTTGAGAAGGTTTTTTTGCCTCTAAAAGTTTACCAACAATTACTGAACCATCAACTCCAGCATTGCTTGTGATTTGTCTGATTGGATATTGTAAAGCTTTTCTGATTATTTCAACACCAGCTTTTTGATCATCACCTTTTGGTTTTAAATTATTTAGAGCTTCAGAAGCATATAATAATGCACATCCTCCACCAACAACCACACCTTCTTGTACAGCTGCTCTAGTAGCATTTAATGCATCTTCGACTCTGTCTTTTCGTTCTTTAACTTCAACTTCTGTAGCGCCACCAACTTTAATAATAGCAACACCACCAGCTAGTTTAGCTAATCTTTCTTGTAGTTTTTCTTTGTCGTAGTCAGAAGTAGTTTCTTCAATTTGTTTTCTGATTTGACCACATCTTGCCTCTATCTCTGATTTTTTACCTGCTCCATCAACGATAGTTGTGTTGTCTTTATCAACTCTGATTTTTTTACACTGACCAAGATCTTTCAACTTAACATTTTCAAGTTTAATACCAAGATCGTCGGATATAACCTGTCCACCAGTTAAGATAGCAATATCTTCTAACATTGATTTTCTTCTATCACCAAAGCCAGGAGCTTTTACTGCTACGACTTTTAAACCACCTCTTAATTTATTCACAACTAAAGTTGCAAGCGCTTCTCCCTCTACATCTTCAGCTATAATTAAAAATGGGCGGCTAGATTGAACAACAGATTCCAATAGAGGAACCATAGGTTGTAGGTTAGTTAATTTTTTTTCTGTGATAAAAATTAACGGATCTTCTAATTCCGCAATCATTTTATCTGCATTTGTAATAAAGTATGGAGATAAATAGCCTCTATCAAATTGCATACCTTCAACTACATCTAGTTCTGTTGAAAGACCTTTTGCTTCTTCAACAGTGATAACACCTTCGTTACCAACTTTTTGCATTGCTTTTGCAATCATGTCTCCAATTTCTTTTTCACCATTTGCAGAAATAGTTCCAACTTGAGCAATTTCTTCACTAGTTTTTACTTTTTTTGAACTTTCTTTAATTTTAGTGATCACTGCTTCGACTGCTAAATCAATACCTCTTTTTAAATCCATTGGATTCATGCCAGCAGCGACATATTTACAACCTTCTCTTGCAATCGCTTGTGCTAAAACAGTTGCAGTTGTTGTTCCATCACCAGCTTCTTCATTAGTTTTGCTAGCAACTTCTTTAACCATTTGAGCTCCCATGTTTTCAAATTTATCTTCAAGCTCAATTTCTTTTGCAACAGTTACTCCATCTTTAGTTATTCTAGGAGCACCAAATGATTTATCAATAACTACATTTCTTCCTTTTGGTCCTAGTGTAACTTTTACAGCATTTGCAAGTATATCAACGCCCTTAAGCATTGCATTTCTTGCATCTGTATCAAATCTTACAATTTTACCTGCCATTTTTTTTCTCCTTTTTTTTATTTTAATTATTTTTTCTTAGACATAATGCCCATGATGTCAGATTCTTTCATGATGCTATATTCAACGCCGTCAATTTTAACTTCAGTTCCTGACCATTTTCCAAACAGAACAAGGTCTCCAACTTTAACTTCCATTGGTAAAATTTTTCCATCTTCAGTTTTTGCTCCAGGTCCAACAGCAATAACTTTTCCTTCAGAAGGTTTTTCTTTTGCTGTATCTGGTATAATTATTCCACCTGCTGTTTTTTCTTCTCCATCCAAAGGCTGAACAAGAACACGATCGTGTAAAGGTCTAAAGTTCATTAATTTAATTCTCCGTAAAATTAGTTGTTAATCAAAATGTAACTTTGTACAATAACGTACTTGAGGCTATATGATGATTGCTCTATTAAATTTCAAGGGGTCAATAGTACAATAAAATTACTAAAACACTATATTTTATTAGTTTTTTTCAATCTGATTTATATGGAAGATACAAAATTATGCTTTATAAAGTACAGCTCTTATGGGCTTAAACAATTACACAGCTAAAGATCAAAAACTAAAAACTAATTATAAACCAAATGATCTGGAGGCATTTTGGATGCCTTTTACTGCCAATCAAGATTTTAAAGCAGATCCAAGAATAGTATCAAAGTCTAAAGGCATGTATTATTACACTCCAAATGGTGATAAAGTTTTAGATGCAGTTGCAGGTTTATGGTGTTGTAACGCTGGCCATAATAGAGAAGAAATTGTTAAAGCAATCCAAGAACAAGCTGCTGAGTTAGATTTTGTTCCTTCTTTTCAAGCAGGTCATTACAAAGCTTTTGAGTTAAGCAATAAGTTAACAGATATTTCACCAGAAAATTTAAACCATGTTTTTTATAGCAATTCTGGTTCAGAGGCAGTTGAAACAGCTTTAAAAATCGCTTTAGCTTATTTTCGGGCAATTGGACAGCCATCAAAAAGAATTTTAATAGGTCGTGAAAGAGGTTATCACGGCACAGGTTTTGGAGGATTGTCAGTAGGTGGTATAGTTAATAATAAGAAACAATTCGAAAGATTTTTACCAGAAGTTTATCATCTTCCACACACGCATAATCTTGAACATAATTCATATTCCAAAGGACAACCAGCATGGGGAGCTCATTTAGCTGATGATTTGTTAAAACAAATTGAAAAACATGGCGCAGCTAACATTGCTGCAGTGATCGTTGAACCTGTTGCAGGCTCAACAGGAGTTTTAATTCCACCTGTTGGTTATTTGGAAAAACTAAGAAAAATTTGTACTGATAACGATATAATTTTAATATTTGATGAAGTGATCACTGGCTTTGGAAGATTAGGAAAACCATTTGCTGCAGATTTTTTTAATATCGAACCTGATTTAATGACAATAGCAAAAGGATTGACCAGCGGAACCGTACCAATGGCTGCAACTTTTGTTTCTGATAAAATTTATAAAACATTTATGCAAGGAGATCCCAAAGTTATTGATTTTTTTCATGGATATACTTATTCAGCGCATCCATTAGCTTGTGCAGCAGCAATTGCTACTCTTGATGTTTATAAAAAAGAAAATTTATTGGTCAGAGTTTCAGAAATTGCAAAATATTGGGAAGATGCTTTGCATTCGTTAAAAGGTACAAAACATATTATAGATATAAGAAATCTTGGATTAATAGGAGCTGTAGAGTTAGAACCAATCTCGGACAAACCTTCAAGAAGAGCATACAACGTTCTATGTGAAGCTTTTAAAGATCAAAAATTATTTGTGAGAGTAACAGGAGATATTATCGCTTTATCTCCTCCTTTGATTATTCAAAAACAAGAAATAGATTTAATCGTAGAGAAATTAAGGAAGACAATTAGTTCTACACAATAATTATAAAGTTATGAATAATCCTGTTTTTTTGAGCGGGTTAAATAAGATTTATTCAAAATTTGATATATTTTTTGTTGATCTCTGGGGCGTAGTTCATAACGGTATTGAATGTTATTCTGAGGCTTTAAAGGTCTTAAAAAACATAAAAAAAAACAAGAAAATTATATTAATTTCAAATGCCCCGAGACCTAGTAATAGTGTTCAAAAATTTTTAAATAAAATAAAATTTAAAAGAAAATTATATAATTTATTAATTACCTCTGGGGATTCAACTCGTCATTATTTAAAAGTTTTAAGTAAAAATAAATCTTTTTATCATTTGGGACCAAAGAGGGATAAAAGTTTATTTATGGACTTAGGTCTAAAAAAATCTTCGATAAATAATGCAGATTTTGTTGTTTGTACCGGTGTAAATAATAACAAAGATAATCTTAGCAAATATATTCCTACTCTTAAAAAAATAAAAAAAAAAAATCTAAAAATGATTTGTGCTAATCCAGATTTAATCGTTCATAGAGGTAATCGAACTGAATATTGCGCAGGGTCTATTGCAAAATTATATGAAAAAATGGGTGGTAAAGTTAAGTATTTCGGAAAACCTTATAAATATTTTTATAAATATATTTATGATTTAATAAAAAAAAAATATAGAAAAAATATAAATAAAAAAAAAATTCTCGTTATTGGAGATAATTTAAATACTGATATTTTAGGATCAAATAATTTTAAAGTTAAAAATTTATTTATAGCAGGCGGCATTCATAAATCGGAATGGAATAAAAAAAAAATAAATTTAGCTAAATTTGTAATTCAAAAAAATAAAGATTTTAAGATTAATTATTTTCAGAAAGAATTGATTTGGTAAATGAAAATTTATAATAATATTAACGCTGTTGATAAAAAATTCCTTAATTCCGTTTTAGCAATAGGAAATTTTGATGGAGTACATTTAGGACATCAAGAACTTTTAAGGAAAGCTTATATTTTTTCACGTAAAATAAATAAAAAATTTGGCATATTTACTTTTGATCCTTTACCTAAAGATTTTTTTAATAAAAATGATAATAAAATTTTAAACATAAATGATAAGATAGAAATCGTAAAAAAGTTTCGAGCAGATTTTTTTATTAAACAAAATTTTAATCTTAATTTTTCTAAAATAAGTCATATAGATTTTGTTAAAATAATTCTTTTAAAAAAATTAGCCGTCCATAGTATTTTTATTGGCAAAGATTTTAAATTTGGTTTTAAAAGAAAAGGTAATATTTTTTTTTTAAAAACATTATCGAAAAATAATAATTTTAAAATATTTATAATTAATTTTAAAAAATTTAATAATTATAAGATTTCTTCATCAAAAATTAGAAGTTTAATACAAGCTGGAAAAGTTAATTTAGCTCATAAAATTATGGGAAGACCATGGTCAATTTCTGGCAGAGTTGTACAGGGAAGAAAATTTGGAAGACGCATAGGTTTTCCAACAGCAAATATTAAAATTTCTAATCAGATTAACCCATTGTTCGGTGTTTATTCTGTTAAAATTATTTTTAATAAAAAGACCTATAAAGGAATAGCTAATTTTGGTGTAAGACCAACATTCGGAAGTTCTAGTCCTATTCTGGAAGTTAACGTTTTTAAAAAAAACCATAATTTTTATAATAAAAATATCAAAGTGTTATTTATTGATTTTATTAGAAAAGAGAAAAAATTTAAAAATAGCTCAATGCTGGTTAAACAGATTAAGAAAGATATTAAAGTTGCCAAAATTAGTTTAAACAAAAAATAATGTCAGAGATTAAAATAAATCTTCCCGAAACTTCTTTTCCTATGAAGGCAAATTTGCCTACAAAAGAACCTGAAATACTTGAATTTTGGGAACAAATTAACCTCTATCAAGAGTTAAGATCTAAGACCAAGGGTCGAGAAAAATTTATTCTACATGACGGACCCCCTTATGCAAACGGGCACATCCATATTGGGACGGCATTAAATAAAATTTTAAAAGATATCGTAGTAAGATTTAATCAAATGTCAGGTAAGGATGCCCCTTACGTACCAGGATGGGATTGCCATGGATTACCAATAGAATGGAAAGTAGAGGAGGAATATAAAAAAAAAGGAAAAAATAAGGACACCGTTCCAGTTAATGAGTTTAGAAAAGAATGTAGAGAATTTGCAACAAGTTGGATCGAGATTCAAAAGAAAGAATTTAATAGATTAGGAGTAAATGGAGATTGGAAGAATTATTATACGACTATGAGCAAGTCTTCAGAAGCTCAAATAACAAGAGAAATTAGTAAATTTATAATTAATGGAGGATTATATAGAGGCTTCAAACCAGTTTTATGGTCTGTTGTTGAAGCGACAGCTTTAGCTGATGCAGAGGTTGAATATTATGATCATACTTCTAATACAATTTATTCAAAGTTTTTAATTAAGTCTGGTCCTGAAAAATTTTTAAATTGTAACGTTGTTATTTGGACAACAACTCCTTGGACTATTCCTTGTAATAGAGCCTTAGCTTTTAATAATAAAATTAATTATTCTATTGTTAAAATAAATAATAATGAAAAAATTATTATTGCAGAAAAATTAATAGAAAAAGTTTTAGCAGATTGTGCAATTACAAAACATGAAATTATTGAAAGTTTTTCAGGTTCGGAATTAAAAAATATTATTTGCAATCATCCTTTGAAAGATATTGGTTATACTTTTGATGTTCCTATGCTTGATGCTAATTTTGTTAATTTAGAACAGGGAACAGGAATTGTTCATTGTGCACCAAGTCACGGACCTGATGATTATTATTTATGTTTGAATAATAATATTCAAGCTTTTGATACAATTGATGACAAAGGACATTATACAAAAAATATCATTAAATTCTCTGGTATACATATTTTTAAAGCTGATGATTTAATTATAAATGAGCTGACTAATTTAAAGAGATTATTAGGAAAAGGTAAACTCAAACATAGCTATCCACATTCATGGAGATCTAAAGCGCCACTAGTTCATAGAGCTACACCTCAATGGTTTATATCGATGGAAACAAATGATCTGAGAAAAAAATCGATTGCTGCAATTGGCAATACAAAATTTTATCCAGCTGTTGGACAAAATAGATTAAGATCAATGATAGAAACAAGACCAGATTGGTGTGTTTCTCGACAAAGAGTTTGGGGGGTACCATTGCCAATATTTATTTCAAAAAAAACTGGAAAACCTTTGGCAGACGAAAAAGTATTAGAAGGTATAGCAAAAATATTCGAAGAAGAGGGTAGCGATTGTTGGTTTACAAGACAGCCACAAGATTTTTTAGGTAATCATTATAGCGCTGATGATTACGAGCAGGTTAAAGATATTGTAGAAGTTTGGTTTGATAGTGGCTCTACGCATAGTTATGTTTTAGATAAAAGACCAGAACTTGCCTGGCCAGCAAACCTTTATTTAGAAGGATCAGATCAACATAGAGGTTGGTTTCACTCCTCTTTACTTGAATCTTGCGGAACAAAAGGAACTGCTCCATTTCAAAATATTTTGTGTCACGGATTTGTTGTGGATGGTAAAGGACAAAAAATGTCGAAATCATTAGGTAATGTGGTTATGCCAGAAGAAGTTATTAAAAATTTTGGAGCTGATATACTTAGATTATGGGTTGTTGCCTCAGATTATTCTGAAGATTTAAAGATTGATAAAGCAATTTTAAATCAACATGCCGAGTCGTATCGAAAAATTCGAAATACTCTTAGATTTCTTTTAGGAAATTTAAATGACAAATTATTGAACGATGATTTTTCTAAAATAGAATATTCAAAATTATCATCATTAGAGAAATATATCCTAACGCAAGTATATGACTTTGATTTAAGATTTAGAGATTATATTAAGTCCTATAATTTTCATAAAATATATGTTGAGCTTTTAAATTTTTGTACTTTGGATCTTTCAGCTTTTTATTTTGATATAAAAAAAGATATTCTCTATTGCGATAGTGAGAATAGTCAAAGAAGAAATAACTGTTTAGAAGTATTAAATGTTCTTATTAATTTTTTATTAAGATGGTTTTCTCCAATTTTAGCCTTTACATCTGAAGAGGCTTATCAGGTAATTAAAAATAAAAAATATAAGAGTATTCACCTGCAGGATTTTCCAGTTATGCCTTTGATTTGGAATAATTATGAAATCAAAAATAAGTGGATTGGCATTAAGAAAGTAAAACAAGTTGTTAATGCAGCTATAGAAGATATTAGAAATAAGAAGATTATTGGCTCCAGTTTAGAAGCAAATGTTATTGTTTATTTAAAAGATGAGTATCTAAATATTATAAAACAAGAAGATCTTAGTGAAATTTTTATATGCTCAGAAGCAAAAGCAGAATCTTTTATTAATAAAAATGATTTATTTTCTTTAAAAGATGTTGAAGGAGTAGCCGTCAAGATAGTGAAAGCTAAGGGACAAAAATGCTCTCGTTGTTGGAAGATTTTAGAAAAACCATGTTTTAGAGATATTTGCGGTTTAAAAAATTAATATGACGAATAAAAAAAAGATATATTTATTTATTTTTGTTCTTGCGCTTTTTACAATAGATAGAATTTCAAAAATTTTAATTTTAAAAAATTTTTTAAATAATTCTTTATCCGAAATTTATTTGAACTCTTTTCTTAATTTTTCTTTAGTATGGAATAGTGGAATTGGTTTTGGAATTTTGCAAATTGAACCTAATATTTTTTATTCAATTATTTCAATCATTATAACTGCTATTAATTTAATTTTAATTTATTGGATGTTAACTTCGTCAAATTATTTAGAGTCTATATTTATTTCTGTAATTTTAGGAGGAGCATTAGGAAATTTATTTGACCGATATTATTATAGTTCTGTTCCAGACTTTATAGATCTTCATTATGAGAGTTTTCACTGGTTTACCTTTAATATTGCTGATATTTTTATCACTATTGGGATTATTGGTTTAATAATAATCGATCTGTTTAAAATAAAAAAAAAATGAAAAAAATTATAAATTTATTTGCATTATTCTTATTATTAAACTCATGTGAAAATGTTCAAAAGGGATTAGGCATGAAAAAAGATGTTCCTGATGAGTTTTTAATTGAAAAAAGGAATCCTTTGACCATGCCACCAAATTTCGATTTATTGCCACCAGATTCCGTGAATCAAAATAATCAAAAAGATGAGAAAGATAATTTAAAAGATATCTTTAATAAGAATCTTGGAAAAGATAAAAAAGATACAGAAATTAACAAAGGAACAAACTCTGGTTCTTTAGAAAAAAGTATTCTTGAAAAAATAAAATAGTTTGATGAAAATTAATTCTTTTAATTTTTTTAAAAATAACTCAAAAATTTATAAAAATAATTTAAGAAAGTGTTCTGAAATTTTTAAAAATTTATTTAGTATTAAAGAAAATTTTTTTTTTAATACATTGTCTGAACAATATCAAAAAAATCTCTTTTTAAAAAAAATAATCTTAAAAAAAAAATTACATAAAAATATTTTAATAGTTGGAATGGGCGGGTCTGTTCTTGGAACTAAGATGCTTTCTTCTTTTTTTGGCTTAGATAAGAATTATTATTTTTTAGATAGCTTAAATAACTCTGCGGTTAATGATCTTATTAGAAAAGATCTAAGCAAATTCTCAATATTTATTATATCTAAATCTGGACAAACTTTAGAAACCTTAACAAATTGCAATATTATTTTAAATAATTTTAATAAAAGAAAAAAAGAAATATCTAAAAATTTTATAATTATTTCTGAGAGAAATAGCGTTCTATTTAATTTTGCAAAAAAGAATAATATTTTATTTTTTGAACACAATATAAATCTTAGTGGGCGTTATTCTGTTTTATCAGAGGCAGGTCTTTTAATGTTTAATCTTGATTATAAGAAAATTATTCAAGGTATTAACTCTGTTCTTAAAAAAGATTTAAAGAAAAATCTAATTAATAATGCAGCTACTTTATTAACTTTAATAACAAAATCTAAAATAGATACTCATGTATCTCTTATTTATACACATAACTTATTAAATTATGGTTATTGGCATCAACAGTTGTTAGCAGAGAGTATTGGAAAGAATGGCAAGGATTTTACACCAATAATATCAGAGTGTCCCAAAGACCATCATAGTATTATGCAGCTTTATTTAGATGGAAAGAGAAATAAATTTTTTACATTTTTTAAAACAATCAATAATAAAATTGACCAGCCAATTAAAGACTATTTTGATCAAAAATTAAAAAAAAATTCTTTAAATAATATTGTTGATGCACAATTTAATGCAACGATAAAAGTTTTTAAAAAGAATTTGATACCATTTCGAGTAATATTGATTGATCAAAAAAAGCCTATTCAAAGCTTTATTTCTTTACTTGTTTACTCAATGTTAGAAACGACAATTTTGTGTAAAGCGTTAAATTTAAATCCTTTTAACCAACCAGCTGTAGAAGCAATCAAAAAAGAGACTTATTCTTTATTAAGGTAAATTTAATTCTTTGTTAAGGTAAATTTAATTTTGCAAAGTAAATTTTAGAAACACCATAAATTCTCTCTTCAATAACATTGAGCTCTTTATTTTCAATATTGTTTTCAGAGTTTGTATGAATAACCAATACATTTTTTTTATTAATAATCTTTTTTAAGTTATTTATTATATTATCAATATTTTTCATTTTAAAAGGAGGATCTAAAAATATTAAATTAGGTTTGGTTTGATTAAATAACTTGTTATTCTGAATTAAAGCAACATCTTCGTTTGTAGCAATAGCATTTGCACTTTGTATATTAAGAGTATTAAGATTTTTTTTTAAAATAGCAAAAGCTTCAGGGTTCTTTTCAAAAAAAAATATTTTTTTTGCATCTCTAGATAAACATTCTAATCCAAAGGAACCTGAGCCAGAAAAAAGATCTAGAACTATTGAATTTTTAAATTCAAATTGAATTTTATTTGAGTGCTGCAATATATTGAATATACTCTCTTTTACTCTGTCTCTTAGAGGTCTAGTAATTAATTTGCTTGGAAAAAGTATTTTTTTTCCTTTATATTTTCCTGATATGATCCTCATATAATCTCATTTCTCTCTCTTCTGCTTTTTCTAATTTTCCAGCTAATAAGTTTTTGAGCTTAAATGGACCATATTCTAGACGAATTAACCTATTAACTTTAAGATTAACGGCAGCACATAAATTTCTTATTTCATTATTTTTTCCTTCTCGCATATTAAATTCTAACCAAGAATTTGCATTTCCTTTTTTTAATAATTTATATTCAAAAGGAGCATACTGAATACTATTTATTTTTACTCCTTTGCTAATCCTATCCAAAGAAGCTTCATCTATATATCCATAAACTCTAATTTTATATTTTCTAATAAATTTGTTTTTAGGTAATTCTAGATTTCTTATTATTTCGCCATCATCTGTTAACAATAAAAGTCCTTCAGAATTAATATCTAATCTTCCAACAGTTTTTATTTTTTTGAGATTAAAGGGTAATAGATCATATATAATTGGTCTATCATCCTGTTTATTACGAGAGGTAATATAGTTTAATGGTTTATAAAATTTCCATACTTCTAGTTTTTTTTTAATATCAATCTTTTTATTATTTATAATTATTTCGTCTTCATTATTTACAAAAGTAATTGGCGATGAAATAATTTCTTTATTAACAATAATTCTTTTTTTTTGAATTAATTGCTCTATTTCACGTCTAGAACCATATCCTTTATTAGATAAAAATTTAGCTATTCTAATTTTTTTTTGGTAATTATTATTCATAATGAATGGTCAGACTGATATTTACACCAATTTACTTTTAAAATTATCAAAAAAAGCTTTAGCTTTAGGAGAGCTACCTATTAGCGCAATTATTGTGGATCCAGTTAATAAAAAAGTTATATCAGCATCTACAAATCAAACTAAAAAAAATTCAATTTTACATGCTGAGATTAACGTTATTTTAAAAGCTTTAAAATTAACAAATTCTCAAAGACTAGATAAATTTGATCTTTATTGTTCTCTAGAGCCATGCGCTATGTGTGCTTCTGCAATTTCAATTTCTAGGATTAGAAGAGTTTATTTTTGCTTAGAAGATAAAAAGTCAGGAGGCTTTATTAATGGTCCAAAATTGATTTATTCTAATAATTTACATCATAAGCCTAAGTTTTATTATGGTTTTAAGGAAAAAATTTTTTTAGATTTAATGAAAGATTTTTTTGAGAAAAAACGCAATTAATTATTAATAGCTCTCCAACCAATATCACTTCTAAAATATTTATCATTCCAGTTAATTTTTTTTAATATTTTAATACATTCGCTTCGAGCTGATCTAAGATTTTTATTTATGGCTGTAGCATTCAAAACTCTACCGCCAGATGTGAAAATTTTATTATTCTTTTTAAATGTACTCGCGTGAAATAAATATTGATTATTATTTAGTAAAATTTCTTCTGTATTTTTAATTTCTGATATTTTGCTCTGTTTATTAGGATATCCTTTAGATGAAGCAACAATTGTTATTGCTTTTTTATTACTCCAGTTAATTGCTACTTTGTTAATTTGTTTTTTCTTACAAGCTAATATAATTTTTAATAAATCAGTTTTTAATCGCATCATCAAAACCTGGCACTCAGGATCTCCAAGTCTAATATTATATTCAATAAGTTTGGGTTGATCATCTTTAATAATTAGCCCCGCATAAAGAATTCCAACAAAAGGAGATCCTAATTTTTTTAACCCTTTTAACGTAGGTTCAATAATCTCTTTTTTTATTTTTTCCTCAACTTTATTTGTAATAATATTTGAAGGAGAGTAAGCGCCCATGCCTCCTGTATTAGGACCGGTATCACCTTCTCCTATTCTTTTGTGATCTTGTGCGGTTCCAAAAAATTTATAATTTTTCCCATCCGATACTATAAAATAACTTGCCTCTTCTCCTGATAAAAATTCTTCAATAACAAATTTTTTAGAACTTTTAAATTTTCCTTGATTAATTTCTTTACATTTTTTTAATGCTATAGTTTTGCTATTACAGATAAAAACTCCTTTACCTGAAGCTAATCCGTCAGCTTTTATTACTATAGGAGCATTCATTTTTTTTATATACTCTTTGACTCCTTTCATATTGCTAAAAGATTTATATTGTGCTGTAGGTATTTTATATTTTTTACATAGTTGTTTTGTGAAAGATTTAGATTTTTCTAATCTTGATGCTGCTTTAGAAGGTCCAAAAACAAAAAAATCTTTTTTTTCTAAGTAATCTTTAATTCCGTTAACCAAAGGAACTTCAGGGCCAACGAAAACTATTTTTATATTATTATTACTTAAAAAATCTGAGATACTTTTAAAGTTTAAAACATCTATGTTAATATTTTCAGCTATTGTGCTTGTGCCAGCATTCCCTGGAATACAAAAAATTTTTTTAACTTTTTTTGATTGTTTTAGTTTAAAGCAGACCGAGTGTTCTCTACCGCCACTTCCTATAACAGCTATGTTCATATAATAATATAGGTATATAAATTGATAATGAAAAACATACCAGAATTTTCTGTTTCAGAAATTACCTCTTTAACAAAAAATATTTTAGAAGAAAATTTTGACAGAGTGAGAATTAGAGGTGAAGTTTCTAAAATAAAAGAAAATAAAGGTCATTTATATTTTTCATTAAAAGATGAAAATTTTGTACTCAATGCTATTTGTTGGTCAAGTACAGTACCGCTTTTACAAGTTTTCCCGGAAGAGGGTATGGAGGTTGTTGCTGAGGGAAAGATAACAACTTATGCAAAAAGTAGTATTTCAAGTTATCAAATTAAAGTAGATCAAATAGAACTTCAAGGTGAGGGAGCGCTATTAAAGTTAATTGAGCAAAGAAAAAAAAAATTACAAGCTGAAGGATATTTCAACGAGGAACACAAAAAGCTTATTCCATTTATTCCTAATAAAATTGGAATAATTACCTCACCAACGGGAGCAGTAATAATGGATATAATAAATAGAGTACAAGATAGATATCCAACACATCTTTTAATTTATCCAATTTCTGTGCAAGGAAATAAATCTGCAGGAGAAATTATTCAGGGAATAGAATTTTTTAATAAAAAAATTAATGTTGATACTATAATAATAGCTAGGGGAGGTGGAGGAGCAGAAGATTTATTATCATTTAATGATGAGAACGTAGTGAAATCTGCATTCGCAAGTAAAATACCAATTATTTCAGCAGTTGGTCATGAGACTGATTTTACTTTGCTAGATTTTGTCGCGGACTATAGAGCATCAACCCCAACAGCTGCTGCTGAAAAAGCAGTCCCAGAAAAAAATAATTTAATTGCAAAAATTTTTGCACTTCATAAGCAGTTAATTTCTAGTTTTAATTTATTTTTAAAAGAAAAAGATAAAAATATTTATCAATTAGCTAGATCATTAAATATTAGTAATTTAAAAAATCTTATTGAAGTAAAAAAAGATGAAATTAAAAATTATAATAAATCTCTCAATGATTTATTAAAAAATAAATTTAAATATTTTCGATTAAACTTAAATAATATTTTTTCCAGATTAAATAATTTAGATACTAATAAAATTTTAAAAAGAGGTTTTTCGATTATTAGAGACATAAATAATAATGTTATTTACAAAAAAAATCATACTCATAAAAATAGCGATATCACAATTGAATTATCAGACGGTAAAGTTAAAGCTAAAGTTAGTTAATAATAGTTTTTATGAAAGAAGCAAAATTAAAATTTAAACCTGGAAATTTTGAAATTATTAATTCAGGTGATTATGTGCTTTGTAAAGTTTCTGGAAAAAAAATTTATTTATCAGAATTAAAATATTGGAACGTTGAATTACAAGAGGCATATTTTTCTTATATTGAGGCAAATGAAAGATTTAAACAATTGAATAAAAAATAAATGCATTTTTTAATTGTATTTTTTTTATTATTTCAATCAACTTTAGCGAATGCTTTTGAGTTAAATGGAGAAATTACTCAAGGAGCGCTTATTGTTGGAAAAGAAAATCCTGATAAATCTATATATATTAATAAAAAAAAAATAAAATTATCTAAAAACGGCATTTTCGTTTTTGGGATAAATTATAATCAAACAGGAAATATTGTTATTGAATCGGTTGATAAGAATAATCAAATAAATTCTAAAACTTATAAAATAAAGAAAAGACAATACAAAGTTCAAAAAATAGACGGTCTTCATGAAAAAATGGTTACTCCAGATGAAGAGTCATTAGAGATAATAAAAAAAGAAAATGATTTAATTAAAAATGCACAATTAATTAATTCAGATTTTGAATTTTTCTTATCAGGCTTTAATAAGCCTATTGATGGTGTAATTTCAGGAGTTTACGGTAGTCAAAGAATATTAAATGGCAAGCCTCGTGCACCACATTTAGGTATTGATTTTGCAGCACCTAAAGGGACAGAGGTTAAGGCTCCAGCAGAGGGTTTTGTTACTCTTGCTGAGAAAAATTTTTATTTTACAGGAGGAAGCATAATTTTAGACCATGGGCATGGTGTTTCCACAATTTATGCCCATTTAGATGAAATTTTAGTAAAAAAAAATGAATTAATCAAAAAAGGTCAGGTAATTGGAAAGGTTGGTTCAACAGGGAGAGCTACGGGGCCACATTTGCATTTTGGGGTGAATTGGTTTGATGCAAAAATTGATCCAGAATTAATTTTTAAATAATATTTTTATTTCCACCTATCATGCGTCCATAACCAGCAGGTAGAATCTATCTTTATAAAATTTTCTATTTTTTTATTCATATTTTTAGTGATATTAAAAATATCTTTATCATAATCATTAGTACTTTTTACGATTAAAGGCTCTTCAATAAAAAATTCAAAATGTGTTTTTTTTAATCTTTTTAAAAAAACGGGTACAAGCAATGCATCATATTTAAGCGCTAATTGAGCAGGGGTTGTAGTTGTAGTTGCAGGTTGATTAAAAAAAGGAACACGAATACTGGATGATAATCTTTGATCGATCATTAAAGCCAAAGGATTATTAGCGGCGATATGTTTAATTAATTTTTTAGTTCCGGCAGGGCCTTTTTCTATTTGAATTGGACAAATATATTTTTTTCTAATAAATTCCATAATTGGGTTTAAAAAAATATTATTGAGAGGCCTATAAATTGCACCAATATTAAATCCTAACTCTTTTAAACATTTTGCCATTAATTCAAAATTTGCAAAATGACCGGAAAAGAAAACTATAGGTTTATTATTTTTATTTAAGATTTCGGCGTTATTTTTATTTACAAAAACTATTTTATTTTTTTTTTTATCAACAATACTAAATTTATTAATATGTATATATTCTCCAAATATTCTTCCTATATTTTTCCACATATTATCAATCATCTCATCAATTGTTTTTTCGTCAATATTCGGAAATGCAATTAAAATATTTTTTTTTGCAATTATTTTTTTTCTAAATAATGGACCAACGTATTTTCCTATTATTGCCCCAAAATCAGAAGATAATTTGAGACCTATGATTTTAAATATTACAAAGAAAAATATTACTAAGATAAATTCTAGAAAATATCTGATAATTTTCATTAAAATAATTTTTTTAGTTCTTTTTCTAAAGATTCTTTTCCAATTAATAATGTATTCAGTTTAGTATAGTAAACTTTTTCTTTGAATTGTTCTTTAATTCTCACGTAATCTTTTTCAGTAGTTATTAAATTGCAATTATTATTTTCTGCTTCTTGAAACAAAAGTTGATAATTTTTTTCAGTAAATTGAAAATGGTCGGGATAGATAATTTGTTTAATAATTTTTATATTGTTATTTAGTAATGTATTGAAAAAACTATAAGGATTACCAATTCCAGTAAAGGCTATAAAATTTTTATTCTTCAATGTTTCGTTATTTTCAATTCTATTTTCAGCGTAAATAATCTCAATATTTGGACTTATTTTCTTTATTTCGTTTTCAATTATTTGATTTTTTTCTCCCTTAATAATTATAAAATTAGCTTCTTTTATTGATGTTAATGGCTCTCTTAGAGGTCCAGAGGGTATTAAATTATTGTTTCCGAGCCAATTTTTTGAGTCAAAGCACAAAATATTTAAGTTTTTAAATATTTGACGATCTTGAAATCCATCATCTAAAATAATAGCATCAAATCCTAATTTTATAATAGTATTTATAGCCTCAGCTCTATTATTTGAAATATAAACATGTCCATATTTATTTAATAGTAGCGCCTCATCTCCTGTAACTTCCGTATTAAGATTAAGCATATTTAATTCATTTAAATAAATATCTTTATTGCTTTTTCTTCCATATCCCTTTGTTAAAAAACAGACTCTTTTAGACTTATTTAAAATTTTGATTATTTCTATAGCAACAGATGTTTTGCCAGTTCCGCCAATATAAATATTTCCAACACAAATTATAGGTATATTAAATTTTTGAGTAATAGAAATTTTTTTTCTTATTAAAGTAATTAGGTAATAAATTATTGATAATGGATATAATAATATAGATAAAAAAGAATTTTCTTTTTTATCCCAAAATTTTGGTTTTATAAAATACATTTTATTAATTAACTATATATTGATCTAGTTCTTTAATCGTTAATGATAAAATCTCATCTCCCATTCTAATTATTTTTTCTTTAATATTTTTGTTTTGATAATTATAAATTTTTTCTTCTAGCTGATTAATTAATTCTTGCTCAGAATTAATTTTAAATGCAATATTTTCTTTATTTAAAAAGTTATATATTTCTGTGAAGTTATATACGTACGGTCCATGAAAAATTAAAGAGTTATTATAAGCAACTTCAATTGGATTTTGTCCGCCATGTTTCACTAAAGATCCACCAATAAAAACATATTTTGATAATTTAAGAATTTTTTTTGTATTTCCATATGAATTAATTATTAAAATATCAGTATTATTTTCAAAATTATCAAGAGATTCTGTAATTAAAAAATTTAGTTTAGAGTTCGTAATTATTTTTTGTATTTCAGGAATTCTATTTATGTGTCTTGGTATAATGATTGTTAATAAGCTCGGATATTGTGATTTTAAAAATGCATGTATTTTTATGCAAACTTCTTCTTCTGTGGGATGGGTACTTAGCGCTATAAATATTAATCTTTTTTGTAAATTTGTATTGTCCTCTAGTGACTCGAGATCTTCTGGCACGATATATTTAAGATTGCCTAACATCTTAATATTATTAGTTCCAAAATAATTAAAATGATCGGAGCTTTCATTGCTTTGACACAGAATTATATCAAAACAATTTAATATTTTATTCATGCTGCTTTTAATTAATTTCCATTTAGTAAATGATTTATTAGAGATTCTTGCATTAAGTAATATTATTGGAATTTTGTTATTCTTTGCGTAAAAAATCTGATTTGGCCATATTTCAGACTCTGTAAAAAAAATAATATTAGGACTCCATTTTTTAAAAAATTTTTTAATAATTTGAGGACTATCAATCGGTGCGTATTGATGAGTAATATTCTTAGCGTTGTTATACTTTTTTTGAAACACTTCATTTGAACCCAAAGTAGAAGTTGTAACTAAAATTTGATTTTTTTTTAAATAGTAATCAATTATTGGAAATATACTTTTTAATTCTCCAATACTTGAACAATGAAACCATATTAAATAACCACTATTTCTGACTTTAAAAGAAATTCCTAGCTTTTCTTTATAGCGCAATGGACATTCTTTTTTTCTTAAAATTCTAAAATATAGATATGGATGTAGTAGATAATAGAAGACTGTTGTTATTAAATAATAAACAATCCTCATTAATTTATAATTTGTTTTTCATATAAGTTTTTATATATCGAAGAATTATTTACCAGAAACTCATGACTGCCTTCAGCAACTATTTGACCACTTTCAAAAACTAAAATTTTATCGCAGTTCATAATTGTTGATAATCTATGAGCAATTATAATAGTTGTCTTATTTTTAGTTAAATTTTCAATTGCTTTTTGTATAACTGCCTCAGACTCAGAATCT
>Ga0255183_1000288_pt1 | contig 21599 bp, 20 predicted proteins | sample Atl_UVDOM_RepB_8_FD_183638 | JGI IMG/M metagenome (GOLD analysis project Ga0255183, IMG submission 183638) | Freshwater microbial communities from Altamaha River, Georgia, United States - Atl_UVDOM_RepB_8d | ecosystem: Environmental > Aquatic > Freshwater > River | place: USA: Georgia...
TTATAATCGAGTCAACTGCCCCTTTTCGCACCGAGAGAGTTGGTCCATCACCACTACTAATATCAACTCCGCTCATTCTTGTTTCTGCTGTAAAAGGAATAAAAAATAAATGGTTCGATGGAGGTAAGTTATAGCCATTTGAAACCTTATGACAAAGTTCAACAATAGATCGTCCTTCGGCAGTTTCATCGGCCATTGATGAAAGGAGTGCTCCGGTTGCGAGCTCCCGAAGACTTACTCCATCAGCAGGGATCAGTTCGTGCGCTCGACGATTTCCATATGTAATGGTCCCCGTTTTATCGAGTAGGAGAACACTAATGTCTCCAGCTGCCTCAACCGCTCGACCACTCTTTGCAATGATATTACAACGAATAAGTCGGTTCATCCCTGAAATCCCGATAGCACTCAGTAAGCCTCCAATCGTAGTCGGGATCAAGCAGACAAGAAGTGAAATCAAAACAGGAATACCTAAATCAACAGACGTTTGACTTTCGTGAGCTAAATGATCAGTAAAAATTTTAAGCGTAAGAACAACACAAATTAAAATAAACGAAAGACCACTTAAGACAAGTGAGAGCGCAAGCTCATTTGGAGTTTTCTGTCTTTTAGCACCTTCAATTAAATGAATCATCTTATCGACAACACTTTCACCCTTCGTTGCAGTGATTCGAATCACAAGCCAATCACTTTTAATAGTGGTCCCTCCTGTCACACCAGTACGATCTCCGCCACTCTCTCGGATAACTGGAGCCGATTCGCCCGTGATAGCGGACTCATCAACACTCGCAACCCCTTCGATCACTTCTCCATCCATGGGAATAATATCTCCCGCTTCACACAAAACAGTATCATTCTTATTTAAAAGATCTGCCGCTATAAGCTCATGCTTTCTCGACTTAAGATCTATCTTTTTTGCCATCAGATTCTGCTGGGTCTTTTTTAAACTTTGTGCCTGAGCTCTCCCCTTACCTTCAGCCAGAGCTTCGGAAAAGTTTGAGAATAGAACAGTAAAAAACAACCAACAAGTAATTTGAACATTAAATGAATTTAGCTCACCTAAGGTTACCATTAATGAGAGGATGCTCCCGATATAAGTAATAAAAATGACCGGATTTTTAATCAAGATCTTAGGATTTAATTTTTGAAAACTTAAAACGAGTGAATCTTTAAACAGCTCTTTTGATAAAAACATATTGTCCCCTTTAGAAGTTCATTCCCTTCGAATTAAGTAGAAACTCTAAGATCGGCCCAAGCAGAAGTGCAGGAAAAAATGTCAGTGCTCCAACAACTAAAATTGTACTCAATAAAAGAAACCCAAAGATTGGAGTGTTGACATTCAACTTCGCACTACTTTCTGCTAGATTTTTCTTCATGAGAAATCTTTCAGATAAATACATAACCGGAATAAGAACTCCGAATCTGCCAATAAGCATCGCTAGAGCGAGTCCAATATTGTAAAATATCGTATTGGTTCCAAGCCCACCAAAAGCAGAACCATTATTACCCGCGGCTGAAGACCAAGCATAAAGGATTTCACTGAATCCATGGACTCCCGCTGCTGATCGAGGAACCAATCCAAGAGGAGTGATTAAAGAAATCGCTGTGCCTAAAAGGATCGTACAACTTGGAAGGATCAGTGTTAGAAGAACTAGTTTCATATCTCCCACATCGATTTTTTTATTAAAGTATTCAGGTGTGCGACCAACCATAAGCCCACTCAAAAAAACAGTGAGGATCACGACAAGGATCATGCCGTAAAGACCGGATCCAACCCCTCCGAAAATGATCTCACCTAAAACAATTTGTGAGAGAGCAGCGAATTGACTCAAGGGAGATAAAGATGAGTGCATCGAATTGACTGATCCATTTGAGGCAGCTGTCGTAGCCGTAGACCACAAGACCGATTCCGTTAAACTAAACCTTGATTCTTTTCCCTCCAAATATGAATGATGAAATGCTGATGGGTTCGTTTGATGTTCTCCCCAAAGAGAAAGAGATAAAAAAAGAATAAAAAGAGTCATCATCACAAGATAAATTAGAACTGCATGCTTCATATCTCCAGTCATCTGCCCGAACATAAAAACGAGGGCAACAGGAATAATGAGAATTGATAGGATCTGAATAAAGTTAGAAAGTGGTGTCGGATTTTCGTAGGGGTGAGCTCCATTGGCAGCGTAGTATCCACCCCCATTGGTTCCAAGCTGTTTAATAGCAACCTGGGAGGCGACTGGCCCGAGAGTCAGAGTTTGTTTTTCTCCTTCAAGGGTCTTAAGCTCGAACGAACTCTTGAAAGTTTGAGGAACGCCTGTCGAAACAAGAAATATCGACAAAACGAAAGAAAGAGGAAATAAAACGAAGAAAGATGTCCGTATAAGATCTTGCCAAAAGTTTCCAATTTCCTTTTGCCCTTTAGCTCTTAATCCCCGGATAAAAACGAGTAAAACACTAATTCCGATAGAGGCGGATAAAAAGTTCTGTACTGTACAAGCAAACATTTGCATTTTCGGCGAAAGAGAGAGTTCACCTGCGTAGGATTGCCAATTCGTATTTGTGATAAAACTAATCGCTGTATTAATGGCAAGATCAAAACTCATCGGTTGCTGAACAGATGAAGGGACCATGACAATCATCACAAAAAAAATGAACCCAAAAAAATGTAATATGAGAAGGTGAGCGAGATAGTTTCTTAACGTCTGTGGAGAAAAATCAATTTTCAAAAGTTTTGATAAAAAATCTTCAAACCAATAACGACGAGGACTATCAAAAATTTTAGCTAAAATTTTTCCTAAGGGATATCCTACAATCATAAGTAAACCGATAAAGATGAGCACTACTGAATAATCAACGATTGTCATAAAAAACTCCTAAAAATCTTCCGGATGAATCAAGGTGACGATGAGATATCCTAAGAGGCTTAAAGTAATGATGAGAGTGAAAGTTTCCATGCTGTTTTCTCCGTGATGTTAGTTTGCCACTTTCTTCACTTCACGAGTTGTTAAAAGATAGGTAAAAAAGATGATAAAGGTGTAAAAAAAACGTAAAAATGAAGAAAATCATTGCGACCGATGGTGAAGTCTATTACGAAGAAAAGTTTCTCACTCACGAGCAGTCTTTGACTTATTTCACAAAACTTCAGACAGAAATCGAGTGGCAAGAAAAAGAAATCATTCTCTTTGGAAAATCAATCTTACAACCACGACTTGTTGCATTTTACGGTGACCTCGATAAACCCTACACCTATTCTAAAACGCTCTTTAAACCCCATTCCTGGACTCCGACTCTTTTAGAGCTTAAACAAAGAGTGGAAGAAAAATCTCAAACAACTTTCACGAGTGTACTTCTGAATTACTATCGTTCAGGCCAAGATAGTATGGGATGGCATGCTGACGATGAAAAAGAGCTTGGACCAGAGCCGATTATCTCTTCCCTGAGCCTTGGTGCTGAGAGAGATTTTCAATTTAAACACCGTCGAAACCCCGAACTTCGTGTGACCCAGCCCCTTCAATCAGGAAGTCTTCTGGTAATGCGAGGGAAAACTCAACAGAACTGGCTTCATCAGCTACCTAAGCGCCTAAAAACAGAGGCTCCAAGGATCAACCTCACCTTCCGAGTGATCCTATAATTTTTTCTCGTAAGCCGTTGGAAAATCAAAAACTAGGGTATTCTCCGCGGCATGAATGCTCGGGTTTTTTTAATTCTTATCATCCTTTGTTTTTTTCAAAGTCTCTTCGCGGATGAGAGCAATTCTTTAGCCAATCTCAGATCTCAAATAAAACTTCCCCCTCTCACGAAGATTGAAAAAGAAAACATCCTAGATCAAATTTCACTGGCCCTTAATGACGTTTATGTCCACCGAGACTTAAAGATTCAGACCTATGGATCACAAGTTGACCCACAACTTAACCTCCTCGATCTAAAGAAAAAAATGGCGACTCTCCCACTCGAGACCTTTTATGAACGTCTCCACCGAATCTTTAAAAATCAGCGCGATCTCCACACAAAGTTAACTCTACCTTACCCCTATAGCTGCTATCGTTCTCACTTAGATATTTCTTTTACAGAAGCTCTCGGCCCAGATCTTAAAACTCATCTTTATGTTCAATCCTCTAAGCGAGATCTTCCGATCGAAGTAGGCGATGAAGTGACTCATTATGATGGAAAACCGATCGAGAATGTTCTCTCTGAACTTAGCCTGGAAAACTTCGGTGCGAATATTTTTGCAGCCAAGCTTCTTGCGATCCAATCACTCTTTTTCCTTAATCATCAAATGGATCTTCTGCCTAAGAAAAACTCTGTAACTATTTCTCTCATCAAAAAAAATGGCACTCGCAAAACCTTATCTCTCCCATGGAAAATAAAGAAAAAAGAATCATGTATAAGCTCATTACAAAAAAACGTACATCTTCCTTACGGTGCAACGGACTTTAAAGAACTTGAAGAAATTTTTAGTTCTCGGCCGTCAAAAAACCTAGAAAAATTAAATACCCAAGGATTTTCTCCTACGAGAGATGGAAATCTTAAGTATAAGATCCTTCGTGTCCCAGATAAGAAAATTGGGATCATTAAACTTGAAAGCCTTAACCCGATGAACCTTGAGATCGATGATTTCATCAAAGAGTTTAATTCAGTTCTTGATCGCCTGGATTCGACGGATCATTTATTAATTGATGTGAGAAATAATACCGGGGGATATGTTCAAATTGCGGATTCGCTAACTCAATTCTTCTCATCCAATGAAATTGTACCTATCATTTTTAGACAAAGGGCGAATGCGACTACGAAGTGGATTGTTGAACATATTCAGTCCAATCAAACGATTCTAAACCAGATAAATAAATCTATTGAAGATCAGAAAAGTTACATAAAACCACTCACCTTCCACGAGAAAAAAAAGATCAACGATTTTGGACAAAACTCGTTTGGGAAAGTGATTATTCTCACTAATGCTCGATGTTACTCATCTTGTGATCTATTTGTTTCGGAGATGAAATCTCAAACCAATGCACTTATCGTTGGAGAAGACGGTACAACAGGAGCCGGTGGAGCAACCGTTTTAACACATGATCAACTTTACACAGACGAGGACCTAGACCAACAGTTGTTTAAAGAACTTCCCTACAGATTATCTTTCTCCGTGGCTTGGCAACAAATTCTCCCTAAAAATGGCGGTCTTCTCGAACAAGTAGGAGTACCCTCAGATATTATGCTCAAGCCAACTCTCGAAGAGAAGCTTTTACAAGAGGATCGCTATTATCTAAGGATCATCTCTACGACTAAACCACAAGCAGTCCAAAGCGCCGTCTGGCTTGAGAAAAGAGATTATCACAATGTTAAACCTGGATCGCAGCTTCGCCTCATGATGAGATGGAAAGGTACAAACGCAGTTAAGCTTAAACATCAGGATCAGATCCTTGCAGAAGATTTTTTAGAAGAAGAAAATCTCACCGGAAGGATCGTTTCGCTCAAATTAATAAAAGATCTTCCTTCATCACTCAGCACTCTCGATTTGATCGGTTATAATGATGAGACCATCGTCTGGAGAAAAAAAATCAAACTACGGACACTCCTCAAAAATTTTCAGGGTACAGAAGTATTCAGAATGGTGTTACCAATGAAGCAACTACCTTTTGAATTTTCTCAAAACTCAGATATGAAATTTGAAAACTCTGACAATCTATCAATTAATCAGTTTAATCCCTCCTCGGTCGCGGCAGCATCTCTCTTTGTTGAACTTCCGACTGAATCCACATTTAAATTAAACTTTTTTTACTCTCTTGAGTTAATGGGAACGGATAAGTTTTCTGTTGTCTTAAGAACAGAAAATGATGAAGTTCAACAGATTGCCTATCAAAAAGGTTTTGTTTATGAGAGAGAAATGACATTTAATCTTGAGAAATACAGAGGTAAAAAAATTGAAATTGAATTTAAGCTTGAGACTGGTCTTTTCCCTGGGGCTAAAAAACTTAATATCCGCGATCTTAAGCTTGTAGAGAATTAATCTGTTAAGCACTCCGAGCCAACAGTATACTTTCCATTTAACCAGTCGAGAATTTCAACTGCAACTGGATGACGAGCCTGTGACAAGAAAGTTATCATCTTTTCATTTTTATCTTGTGAGATTTTATCAAGTCCCTCTTGGTTAAAATCTGTTTCATACTGCAAAATAAATTCAGCTAAATCTAAAGGACACTCGTGCAACAGGGCCTCTCTAAACGCAAGCTCTGGGCTTAAACCTTGGATTGTTTTTACGGTCGCAAGGAAGGTGATTTTAGAGAGTTCAATTTGGTTCATCATGTTTAAACCAAGACCGGAAATTTCCCTTTCAAATCCTGATTCTCGACCTGTAAATGGTTTAAGCTTTAAAAACTTACAGTTTCTTGGGCCATCGTTAGCAAAAAGATTTTCCCAGATAAAAGGATCTCTCCCTAGAAGAGCTCTCACTTCTAACAAATGCGATAAAGAGATTTCTGGTGAAATGACTTTAGGTCCAGTCCAAGCAAGATTTATCTCAGGTTGAATAGTCCTAATTTCATCCCAATAGGTCTCAGGTCTTTTACCAAAAACTTTATCGAGAATAGGATCAAAGGTATAAAAAGAGGGGCAAAAAAGAATCTCTCCCCGAAAGTGTTTTCTAAAAAGATCCACGATTCTTAACTGGAGACCAGCCAGGTTTTCTGTCACGGGAAGATCGTCAAAAAAAAGCCCTAAAAACTTAAGTCCTAGTCGATTGAAAAATTCGATTTTCTCAATGAGTAAAGTTTGATCTACCTCATCTAATGACTGAGAGAGCCCAAATGGCGTAAAACCGACACCAAATGTCACACCATTTGTTTCAAATTGAGTTTGGTAATTTTTCAGATACTGAAAAAAATCTTCTACCCAGCTCTCTTTCCATTTTTTTCTTAGACGAGGCTCTTGTTTCGGAGCAAATAAGTAAAAATCTCCTCCAACCTTTGAGAGCCATGGTGCAAGAGCAAACCTTTTTTTTTCATCCCAGGCTGGCCCAAAAAATCCTTCAATGATTCCAATTTTATTCATCGATCCTTACTGGGATTTCAAGTTTTTCCGTCATTTGATCAAATTGAACGGTAACTCTAATCAACCATGTACCTTTCATCACAAAGTATGCATTTTTTACATTATAAACAGAAGAATTCACTGGAGTCACCTTTAAAGGGGCTGAGCCATGCCCATGTCCGCCCATATCCATCCAAAGATCAATTTTTTTTAAAACAACATTCGACTGCACAAGACTCTTTAATTCGAGGCTAAAAATCGACTCTCCTTTGCTGCTTAATGGCTTTTCAGCTGTGACTGTCGCGCAAAAGCTAGAGGTGCATTGCTTAAGCTCAGCCGCCATCGAAGTTTGAATAAGACATAGAATTAAAAACATGATTTTCATTTTTACCTCTTCAAAAAAGTTTGAGTACATTTCTCATAAAACATGGTAAAAGCACAAGGCTATGTTACATTTTTACCTCATCCTTTTTTCTCTCATCACCTGGGCGAAGCTCGATTTAACGGGTCTCAATTATCAAACGATGGAAGTTCAAACGATTAAATCTTCCCAAAAAAAAGTGGTGATTTTTCTTTCTGCTATTTGTCCTTGTTCTCACTCACATGTCGATCTGATAAAAAAGCTCAAGGTAGATTTCCCTCAGTTTGATTTTATTGGTATTCACAGTAACCAAAATGAGAACAAAGAAGTCGCGAAAGAGTACTTCAAAAAGAACGAATTCGGATTCCCTATCTTAAGAGATGAGGCAGCAAAAATCGCTGATGAACTCAAGGCTTATAAAACTCCTCATGCCTATATTTTAGATGAGAACGATCACATCCTTTATCAGGGTGGTCTTACAAATTCAGCAACTGCTTACAAAGCTGAGCGCTTCTTTGTCCGTGAAGCACTGGATGAAATTGTTGCCAACAAAAGTGTGACTCAAAAAGAAGGTCGAACTCTCGGCTGTGTCATTTCTAGAGAGGCTGAAGAATGAAGTGGTTATTTTTTTTCCTCATCATCTCATGTGCAAAACCAGAGTATCTAGACAATCAAAAAACGACCGATCTTTTTCAAGCAGAATGCTCTCTTTTCTTTAAAACGGAAATCAGCTGCCTCACACTCAAATGGATTGATTATCCGACCGAGGAAAAAGCTGGTAGTTTTACCATTAATGCTCACCCTGAAAACGATCCTCGGATCAATCTTGAGTTAAACTCTGAGCTTTATGTGGATCTTTGGATGCCTTCCCACGGCCATGGATCAAGCCCGATTTCCATAACAAAAAACAAAGACGGATCTTATCTCATCTCTGATGTGTACTTTATTATGCCTGGTCTCTGGCAAATCCGTTTTAGCCTAAGACAAGAGGGACGAGATGTTGAAACTCATTCTCATCTTATTCAGTTTTAATTTCTCTCATCGAGCCTGGAGTGCAGCTTGCTGTGGAGCTGGCTTTAGTCTCCCCTCTATCATAACTTCTGATGATAAAGCTCAGCTCTCGGCTTCAGTAACTCGCTCTCGAGTGAGTGATGATGTTTTTTCTAATGGTCTTTGGAAAAAACGTGAAGAAAAAGATATGACAGACATTTATAGGCTAGAGGGAGCTCATATTTTTTATGATCGTTTTCAAGCAGGACTGAGTCTGAATTTTCAACGCCGAGTTCGGAGTGGAGCCATTGATGGTCACGCTCAAGGCTTGGGAGATACGACTCTTCAACTTGGCTACGAAACGATTCCAGATTGGAACTATTCTCCATACCGTCCAAAAGCTATTTCTTACCTCTCCGCCATTTTGCCTACTGGAACCTCTGTCTTTGAAACAAACTCTTCTGGTCTTGAAGCAAGAGGAAGAGGATTTTATGGCGTCGGGATCGGAACTATTTTCACGAAATCTATCCGTCAAATCGATCTCAATGCGAATATCGAAGTTCATCATTCATTTGAGAAAAAAGTGAAAAATAAAAACTTAAAAGGCACAATTAAACCAGGAAATGGCAGTAGCTTGAGCCTTGGAGGCGGTTATAACTTCAAGAAAGTTAGGCTAGGAACCCTCGCACAATGGTCTTATGAAGAACCGGTGGATGTGAGGGGGAGTGTTGTTTCTCGCGGACATTTTCAACGATTTACAACTTTATCATTTATGGCGAGCTATCTTTTCGATCACAATGCAACCCTAAGTTTAAGCTATGGAGATCAGACTCTTCTCGCTTCTCCCGTTAATACTGTTTTAACAAAATCTTTGACCCTTTTTTATCAGCAGCGCTTTTCTCGTTAGGACATAAAGAAGGGCCCCACTGGGCGCTTTTCTTTTTAATCTAAGATGAAATCAATATAAGGCTGATGCACAATCATTTTTTCTGATTCATTTTTTTCTAATTCATCAAAAACTTTTCCTGTAACATTTAAAAAGCCGAATTTAAAGTAAGCCACTTTCACTGTCAGCATTTTCTTCGAAGCATCGTATGAGGCAACTCCTTCACTTTTTACATTCCCTGAAATCTGCGCTCTGATCCCTGCAACCAAAAAATATTTCCCATCATTCACTTTAAGACTCAAACCATCGACTCCCACGTTGCCTAAAAATTTTGGCTCCACATTCACGAGCGCTTGTGCCAGTGAAAATGAATTGTAGCGCTTCACCTTGAGATCTAGTTGCTTCAAACATCCCTGAAGAGCTTGAAGTTTTAAATCTTCTACCGTCGTATTTCTCTGACAGGCTAAACTCACTTCCTCAACTCTCATTGAATCTTTAGTATTTTCAAACTCACCTTGCTTTAATCCCATTTGAATTGAATTGGTAAAATCGACCAGAAAAGAATTAACATTCATCTTTTTTGCTTCTAAAACCATGTCCGGAGCAGCCTCTAAGACAAACTCTTCTTCTATCGCACCTTGTGTTTTCAATCGTAGACCCTTGCCCTCTTTATCAACTAAAACTTTTAGCGGTTCGCTACTCTGTTGATCATCAAGCCTAAACTCTTGGGCTACCCCCTCACCTTTTGGGTCCTCATATTTAAAACTAAAACCTTTAATAGACACGTTCGTAAGAGCAAATGAAGGGATTGAGATTAGTGACATCGCCATCAGTAGACTTAACTGTTTCATACAACCATCCTTGGTTTGTGTTATTTTTGTATAAAACCTCTCGGCTTGAAGCTCCTTGAGAGTGAGACATTGGCCAAACTAGGCAAATTAAGCCTCCTGAAATCAGCGTTAAACTATTGAAAGGACGAGATGAATGCTTGGCGACATAAGGATTTTGAAACAACAAAATCTTACAATTTTAAATCCTAATGAGTTTGTGCTATCCTTTGGGATGTAATTAGTGATAATTACTCGATAACTTTTTTCTGTCGCCATAGAGTTCTTGGAGCGAGTTGCTCATGATCCTCTTGAAAGCGCATCCCTGGCCTTAAGGAGGTATTTATGGGTAACAAAATTTATGTAGGTAACCTACCGTTCTCAGCAACTAGTGATTCAATTAACGAGCTTTTCTCAAAGTTCGGAAAAGTTGATTCTGCTAAAATCGTTATGGACAGAGAAACTGGCCGTTCAAAAGGTTTCGGTTTCGTAGAAATGTCTACAAACGATGAAGCTCAAGCTGCAATCGAAAAACTTAATGGTTCTGACCTTGGCGGTCGTTCACTCGTAGTTAACGAAGCTCGTCCAATGGAGCCACGTACAGGTGGCGGCGGATTCGGCGGCGGTCGCGGTGGTGATCGTGGTGGACGCAGCGGCGGTGGATTCGGCGGTGGACGCGGTGGAGATCGCGGTGACCGTGGTGGAAACCGTTGGTAATCTTTTAAAGATAAATCATCGAAAGCCCTCCTTTTGGAGGGCTTTTTTTTTGGTTGTAACTTATCCTAGTACCTTCTCGTATAAAATAAAAAATCTTCAAGAAAAGGATTCCTATGATCGACTCTGCTATTTCTTCAGGTCTCGTTCCTGATGCCATCATTAGATTTGGAATTAGAAAACTTTTGAAATCGAGGCTCGAAGAAATATACTCCCATAAAGATCAAAAGAATGCTTTTTTCGAGATGCTTAAAAAATCACCTCTGGCCCTCAATACAAGAGATGCTAATGAACAGCACTATGAAGTACCAACGGAGTTCTACCTCTACGCCCTGGGCCCTAACTTAAAATATTCATCCGCCTATTTCGACGGCCATGAATCACTTGAAGCAGCTGAAATTAAAATGCTCGAAAAGACTGTCGAGATGGCACAAATTAAAAACGGCGAAGATGTCCTCGAGCTTGGTTGTGGTTGGGGCTCCTTGACTCTCTTTATGGCAAAAAAATTTCCGGATTCGAAAATCACAGGAGTTTCAAACTCTGCGACTCAGCGTGAATTTATCCTTGGAAAAGCAAAAGAAAGGAACCTACACAATATAGACATCATCACTTCAGATATGAATCAGTTCCAGATTGAAAAAAAATTCGATCGTGTTGTTTCTGTTGAGATGTTTGAACACATGAGAAACTACGAACTCCTACTCGATAAAGTCTCTTCATTTTTAAAACCAAATGGTACTTTATTCGTTCACATTTTTGTTCATAAAGAACAACCTTATCTTTTTGAAGTCAAAGACGAGACAGATTGGATGAGTAAGTACTTTTTCTCAGGTGGGATGATGCCCTCAGATGATATCTTTTATCACTTTAATAAAAATTTTAATGTGGTCAAACACGTTCGACACAATGGTAAAAACTACGGGCAAACGTCTAGAAAATGGCTCGAAAATACTGATCACAATAAAGAAGCTATTATGAAAATTTTCAAAACTCATTACGGTGAAGCTGAAGCGAAAAAATGGTTTGAGTACTGGAGAATTTTTTTCATGAGTTGTGAAGAACTCTTTAATTACAACAACGGTGAAGAGTGGTTCGTATCTCACTATCTTTTACAGAAAAAAGGATAAAGGATGAAAAAGCTCGCAGTTGTTGGAACAGGTATCGCTGGCATGAGTGCCGCTTACTTCTTAAAAGACGATTATGAGATTACTGTTTTTGAAAAAAACAACTACGTTGGTGGCCATACCAATACTGTTTATGTAACAGAAGATGGAATCCAAAAACCTATAGATTCTGGGTTTATCGTCTTTAATGAGGTCACCTATCCCCACCTTTTAAAGCTTTTTAAAAAACTAAATGTTCCTTACGTCAACTCAGACATGTCTTTTTCCGTTATGGAATCTCAAATTGATTTAGAGTACAACGGATCAAGCCTTAGTGGGCTCTTCGCTCAGAGAAAAAATCTTTTAAACTATAAGCATTGGAAAATGATTTTAGACATAAGAAGGCTCTGTAAAGATGCGAAAAACATCCTGGAAAATCCAGTTTATGAGTCAATGGATTTAAAACAGTTTGCTGCCAGAGATGGTTATGGCCATGAGTTTCTTCATCATTTTGTTTTACCTATGAGTTCAGCTGTTTGGTCTACACCGAACGATAAAATGCTTAAATTTCCTATTCGAACACTCGTGCGTTTTTTCCTAAATCATGGCTTTCTTGGACTAGATACTCAACACCAATGGAAAACTGTTGAAAATGGCTCACAGACATACAAATTAAAACTTATAGAGAGTTTTAAAGATAAAATAAAAACGAACTCTCAAGTAACAGCTGTTGAGAGACAAGGAAATAAAGTTATCGTTACAACCATCAATGGTGAAACTCTCGAGTTTGATCATGTCGTGATGGCTTCTCACGCCGATGAAACTCTGGCCATGCTTAAGAATCCAACAGCTCTTGAAGTTGAACTTTTATCACCCTTTAAATATGAAAAAAACATCGCCGTTCTTCACACAGACGAATCAGTGATGCCGAAGCTTAAGTCGAATTGGTCCGCCTGGAATTTTGTTTATCGAGATCATCAAACCTTCACTGTTTACTACATGAATCGACTGCAAAAAATTTCGGATAAAAAAGATTACTTCATCAACATTAACGGTGAAACATTAGTCGATCCATCAAAAGTTTTAAAACGGATTGAGTATTTTCACCCAATTTTCGATCAGGCTGCCATTAAGGCTCAGTCTAAGCTTTCTGAGCTTAACGTAGAGAATTCACCTCTTTATTACTGTGGGAGCTATTTTCGGTATGGCTTTCACGAGGACGCCCTCATGTCATCTGTCCAGCTTTGTGAAAAAATCTTAAAGAGAAGTGTTTTACCATGAGGTCAGGTTTTTACCTCTCCTTCATTCGACACCATCGGTTGATCCCCAAAGAGTACAAGTTTGATTATCGCTTTTTTTGGAGCTACTTCAACCTTGATGAGATCGACGAACTCTCAAATAAACATTTTTTTTTCTCAAGAAATAAGTTCAACCTCCTTTCATTTTATGATGGAGATCATTTTGATCTCGAGCAAGGAAACGTAAAAGAAAATGTCTTGGCGTTTTTAAAAAGCCAAGGAGTCCTAGAGGAGATTATTCAAATTGAACTCCTGACTCAGCCACGATTGCTTGGCTATACTTTTAATCCTGTGTCTTACTTTTTTATTAAAGGGAAAGAGAAAGAGTACCTAGTCATTGAAATTGGAAATACGTTTTCAGAAACAAAACCTTACCTTGTTGGACCTGATTGTTTTTCAAACAATGAATGGAACTATAGAACGAAAAAAGAATTCTATATCTCACCTTTTACATCAGTTCGTAATCAACTTCATTTTCGGATGAAAAAAAATGATCCTTACCTTTCGATTTCAATTGATGATTACCGTGAGACTGGCGAGATAGAAATAAAAACTAATTACCAGGGAAAATTCTTACCTTGGAATAATAAGACCATCTTGAAGCTTCTGGTATCACACCCGTTACTTCCTTTCAGGATTATTACCTCGATTCATTGGCATGCCTTGATCCTTTATTTGAAAAAAATTCCTTTCTATAAAAAGAGTGATCTTAAAAATGATCAGCGCGATCTTTTTATCTTTGATGGAAAATCTTTTAAAAAACCTAAGGCTTAGTCCAAGGAATCATCCTAGGCATGCGACGAGCATACTCTTGGTATTCCTCTCGAAGAAAATATTTTCTCTCTAGTGGAGCAACACCTGTCACTTTGATAATAAAAAAATGAATAGTGATTGGGCCAAGAATTGACCAAGCGTTATTTAAATTAACATTTAATAAATAAATACCGTACCAGAGGGTTATTTCCCCAAAGTAGTTCGGAAAACGACAAAGGCTCCACGGACCAGTAAAGCAGAGTTTTCCTTTGTTTTCTGATAAAGATTTAAACCTGTTTAAATACCAATCGGAGTATACTTCAAAAACGAATCCAAAAGTGAAAACGATCAATCCTAGTTTATTCAAAAAATGTAATTCATTCACTTTGTTTGTCATCCCTGACGTAATAGGGAGGGAGATGATAAGCATAAGTGTTCCCTGCATTAAAAAAACCTTTAAATAAGCCTGCAGATTAGCCGAATTTCCCCATTCATTTCGAAGTTTTGTGTATCTTGGGTCTTCTCCCTTACCTCGACCACGTTTAAAGATATACAGGGCTAATCTCATCCCCCACAGAGTGACAACGAGAAGAGTGAGGGCATTCCTTACAGAGAGAGGGTGATGAAAATAGGTGACGAAGCTAATAAGAACAAATCCTAATCCCCAGCCAATATCAATCAGAGAAAAATCTTTTTTAAGAACGGCTGTAAGAAAAAAGAGATGGACGAAGACCAGAACGCTTAGGATGATAGACACAACCATAAATTCTCCTTGGAGGAACGTATGAAAATTATAATCTTATTTCTCATCACTCTGTCATCATTAACCTGGGGTCAAGAAATGAAAAACTTATCGAATCCGAAAAAAATTGATTACATTTTCCAGAAGCTTAATAAAGACACGCTTTATCTTCTTGATGAATTTTATGATGAAAACATCAACTTTGAAGATCCTATTGGATCTATCAAGGGATCAAAGAAAATCAAAGCCTACTATCAAAACATGTACAAAAATGTGACATCGATCAAATTTGATTTCTCAGAGTTTATTGAGAAAGAAAATACGGTTGTAGGAATTTGGAAGATGACCGTCGTCGCTACAGGTCTTAATGGTGGAGAACCTGTCGTCGTTCAAGGAAATTCGATTATCAGATTTTCTCCTGAAGGTAAGGCTATTTACCATCGTGACTACTTTGATATGGGAGAGATGATCTACGAACATGTTCCTGTCGTGGGATTTATTTTGAAAAAGATTAAAGGGAAGTTTAAAGAAAGTCATGAATAGAAATGATCGCTTAGCCATCATTGTAAAGCCGTATTATTCTGGCTCAGATCCTGCTCATGATTGGCTACATATCATGAGAGTTCTGAGCCTTGTTAACGAAATTTCCTCTGAAGAAAATGCAAGGTCTGAAATTGCCCAAGCAGCTGCTCTTTGCCATGACCTCGTGAATGTTCCTAAAAATGATCCTAGAAGAAGTGAAGCCTCTCAACTTTCAGCAGAAAAAGCTGAAGGATACTTGAGAGAGGTGGGTTACACAAAAGAGGAAATTCCTGATATTCAAACTTGTATTCGTGAACATAGTTTCTCAAGAGGTGTAACGCCATCTTTGCTCGAATCTAAAATCGTACAAGATGCTGATCGATTAGATGCACTTGGAGCAATTGGAATCCTAAGATGCGCAGCTACTTCGGCTAAAATGAAATCATCTTTCTACCATGCAGATGATCCTTGGGCAAAAGAGAGACCAAAAAATGATAAACTCTTCATGCTTGATCACTATGAAGAAAAACTCTATAACCTCCCCTCTCTCATGAATACCAATACTGGTAAAAGAATCGCTACAATGAGAGCAGATTTTATGAAAAACTTTATCTCGGTACTAAAAGGTGAAATCATATGTGGTCAATAAACAACGAGTTCAAAGATGAACTCTCTTTCTATCAAGATTTACATCAACAACTTTCATCCTTGATTTCAGGTGAAAAAAATCTTGTGGCCAATCTAAGTAACCTGTCATCGTATCTTTATCACTCTATTCCTGGACTTAACTGGTGTGGGTTTTATCTTTGGGATCACGAGGATCAGGAACTGGTCCTTGGACCATTTCAAGGGAAGCCCGCGTGTCTCAGGATCAAGGCTAACAGAGGTGTTTGTGGTGCATCCTATTCAAGAAACCAAAGTCTTAGGGTAGATGACGTACACGAGTTTCCTGGCCATATAGCCTGTGATTCAGCTTCTCGCTCAGAGCTCGTCATTCCTCTTCGATTTGAGAAAAATAAATGGGGAGTCCTCGATCTTGATTCTCCGTCACTGAATCATTTTTCATTACTGATGGAACAGGAACTTCAGAAAATATTTGATGATCTAAGCCCGAAAATTTTTTAAGCTGCGCTTACCTCTTTAAATTTTTGCTCGCTTTCTTGGCTTGTTAAATCTTGCTTGAAAAAATGATAGTAGCTGAAGGAAGAGAGAGCATAGAAAAATGCGCCAATATAAAAAGTTGGCCCAAAAGAGTACATCTCGATCAAACCTCCGCCTATCCGTGTACTTAACGAATAAACGAAGTGATAAGAAAAAAGAAGAACAGCTGAAGCGAAAGCACACTCGTGTTCTTTGACCTTTTCCATTTCAAAAACATTGGTTATGGGACTCGACATATTCATGAGCATTCCACGGAGAAAAAAACAGGCGAGCACAAAGGGTGCATAGGGAGTCACTCCCATACTGATCATAAAAGGAACCGAAAGAAGAGAGCTCATCATCATAAATTTTAGTTGATGCATTTTTTTTACAATATAGGGACTAATCAAAATTCCTACGAAAATAAAAAACTGCAGCATCGCATAGGATGCCCCGATTTTTTCCGTTGAAAAATGAAACTTATCCTTCAAATAAATATTCATAAATGGGATAACCATCCCACCGCCAAAAGCTAACAAGAGTTTTGGAAGGGCCAGCTTAAAAATAAGCGCCCACTCTTTCGCTTTTAGTTCTTCAAAAATTTTCTTCCTGGCTATTACAGGAACAGGAACTCTTTTAATCCTGAGAAAAATAAAGTTTGAACTTGCGACGATTGTAATTGCTGCTAAAAGTGAGTAACGATAAAGCTCTACCATTTGAGCTTCTTTAAAAACAAGACTAAATAATTGTGGGATAAATCCACCTATCAAATATCCAATTAAGTGAGCAAAAATATTTAAGCCTGAGTTCAAAGTGAAAAGCTGAACTCGCATTTTTTTTGTCGAGTTCCTTAAATAGAAAGGAGAGACAGAGATATTAAACAGTGCCTGAAACATGCTTGCCATCAAGCCAAAAAAGAAGAGTGATCCCTCCGTGATTTGATGGATTTGAATAAAGTAAAAAAAAGATGCCAAGCTCATACCCGTAAGAACAAGATGCTTCACATGAAATCTCTCGATGATCAATGCAGCCGGTATCGCCATAAACGAAATACCAAGCGAGGTCGTCGAAATAAGACCACCAATAGCAGATTCTTTAAAACCAAGTTCTTTGAGATAAAGGTTGAAGAGAAGACTATAAATTGATAGTCCCATCCCTTGAATCGCATTTCCTAAAAGAAAAATTTTAACGTTTCTGGAGAATAATTTGAGGTTTTGATAATACCCGCTCACCATAATACATTTTAACGTAAATTTGAATTTTAACCTATTCGGAAATATGTTCACTTTGAAGCCAAGCATAAATGAGAATTGTTTTGAAACACCTTTCTCTTTTAGATAAGATCTGCGCATCTCCTTCAATTGAGGTTTTATGAAAATTATCTTTTCTCTCTTTTTCTTTTCTCATTTTTTATGGGCAGACTTTGTCTATATGAGAGAAAACTCTCAAGGAAAATCAGTGGAGTTTCAATCAGATACCAAAGCATTTCCTGAAACGATTAATCAAGAGCCCGAACTCTGGGCACTTTATCCAGATATTAGTGCAGATGCTCAAGACATCGTTTACGTTGAGGGAAAGGATCAGACAGATCTTCACCTCGTTTATAGCAACAAAGCAGACAAGACGTCTCAGGTATTTAATCTCGCTTCACCCGGCATGATTCTTCATCCGAAAATGACAAAAAATAAAAAAATGATTTTTTATTCCGCGAAATCAAATCAAGGGAAAATGACCATTCATTTTTTTGAACCAAAAAAACTCACGGAGAATCAAAAAACGATCACCGGTGAATTTATTCTTAATCAATCTCAGTTGATTGATGAAACTGAGGAATCCTATTTCCCACGGCCTTCAGCAGACGGAACCTTCGTCGTTTACCAGCGAAACACAAATGGAAAAAGAGAAATCGTTCTCTATCATCTTTTAACAAAAGAAAAAAAAGTATTAGTCGAAGGGATGTCACCGGCGCTTTCTCCAGATGAAACGAAAATTGCCTTCACCGTTAAAGAAAATGATAACTGGAACATCTATGAAATAGATCGCTTTACTCTTAATATTCATCCTCTGACTCAGCTCAAAGGTGATGAGATGGCGCCTGCTTACCGTTCTGATTCAGAGCTTGTCTTCGCCAGTAAACAAGTCGATCGCTTCGACCTAATGCTCTTGGATCTTAAAACGAAAATGATCACTTCATTTAAAAAATCGCCTGATGAAAGCACAAGCTTTTACTCTCCACAATTTTCAGGACGAGGTGAATTTACACAAGATCTTCTCCCTGCCTTACCTGGTCCAGAGAGATCTTCTTTCGGTACAATTTTGCATGAAAATAAAATTTACGTTTGTGGTGGTCATCAAGGAGCTGAGCATACCTATCCTCCAGAGTCATTCACAGATCTTTTCTATGTTTATGATCTTGAGACAAAAGAATGGACTGAACTCCCTCCACGTCCTGCTAAAGCGCATGGTTTTCAATTAGCTGCCTATGGAGATTACATTTATGCCTTCGGAGGATTTGCCTTCTCTGAGTCTCATAAGCCAAAATGGAAATCTCTGACCCAAATTGATCGCTATAACAGCAAGACGAAACAATGGGAAACTATCGCTCATCTACTCTCACCACGATCATCAAACGTCGCTGTTAATATCCAAGATAAGGTTTATCTCATCGGTGGCTGGGACAGTACTCCTCAAAAAGAAAACGATGCTGAAGGAAGATTTCATCGTTCAATTGAAATCTTTGATCTGAGAACAAATACGATTGAGCTTGCTCCCTTTACCATGCCTGATCCTTTGAGACGTGCTTTTTCAGGGATTGAGAGAAACGGAAAAATACTTTTGATCGGTGGACTTGGGACAGGATCAACTCATTTTGAACTTTTAACTCATGTCACAGAAATTGATCCACTCTCAGGTAGTGTGATTGAACACACTGCCTTACCTTTTGGAACATTTGCTCCAGCAGCAGGTCTTCTCGGAAACCAACTCTATGTGTTTGGCGGGATGTTTAAAACGGCTCCGATGGATTACGAATACGTTTCTCATATCTATGAATATAATTTTGAACAAAAGAACTGGTCTCATACCGGTCGCTACTTGCAAGAGACAAAAGGGTTTTCACAGGTTTTAAATCTGAACTCAACATCGCTTGGGATTTTGGGTGGGCATCATTATTTCGATGGATTCGATTCACCCGTGGAAACATTTGAAACGTTCTCACTTAAACAAAAAGCCCCTCAAGAATGAGGGGCTTCTATCATCTAGACTCCAGATTTTCCGTAATTCGGTAAGACTCTCGCCGAAGGATCGGCGACGTTACAGTTAGCCCACTCTTTATTTGGCATCCAAAAATCTTTAATCGTGTGGGACTGTCCTTTAAAATGCTTCTCAAAAATATCTCGGTATAAAAGAGATTCTTTCGTGAACGGTGTTCCGTAAGGGTATTTTGCTTTCGCTGCTTCAAGTTCTGCTTGTGTGTATTTCTCTTCAGCGTATTCCTTTAAATAGTCAACCATCGAGTGACCAACAGCATCCGAGAAAGCCGCCTTCTCTCTCCAGAGAATAGAATCTGGGATGAGATTCATTCCATCAAAGGCTTTTCTTAAGAGCCATTTACCGACACCGGTCGTGTTCACTTTAAACTCTGGATGAATGTGCATCACCGATTTAACGAAATCGAGATCCCCAAATGGTACGCGCGCCTCGAGAGAGTTCGCTGCAATACAACGATCTGCTCTCAAAACATCATACATGTAGAGTTCATCAACACGTTTTTTAGCTTCTTGTTGAAAGGCTTCAGGATTCGGAGCAAAGTCTGTGTACTTGTACCCAAAAAGCTCATCGGAAATTTCTCCTGTGAGTACCACTTTGATATTGGTTTTTTCACGGATGTACTTACAAACAAGATACATCCCGATTGAAGCTCTGATCGTTGTGATATCCCACGTTTCAAGATGCCAAATAAGTTTATCTAAGACTGAAAGCGTGTCTTGTTTGTTGAAATACACTTCGTGGTGATCTGCTTTTAAATAATCAGCCACTGTTTTCGCGTAACCAATATCAATCGGATTATGATCAAGTCCTACTGAAAAAGTTGTAATTTTTTTCTTGAGTAAATTTTGAGCTATTCCACAAACTAAACTTGAATCGAGACCTCCAGAAAGTAAAAAACCAACGGGAACATCAGCCACAAGACGCTTTCTCACACCTTCAATGAGTTTCTCTCTGATATCTTTCAAGTGCTGATCAAAATTTTTCGGCGAGTACTGAACAACCGTTGTTAAATCAACATACGATTTAAAATTCTTTCCATCATAATAGTGACCTGGAGGAAATGCCTCCACTCTCTGACAATATGGAGTGAGGACTTTGAGTTCCGAGGCAAACATGATCTCATTTTGATCAGTGAACCCGTAGTAAAGAGGTCTGATCCCAATCGGATCACGACCGGCGACGAGGACCTGTGCTTTTTCATCCCAGATCACAAGAGCAAATTCAGCATCGAGTTTTTGACAAAGTTTTTCAATCCCAAGTTCAACATACATCGGTACTAGGACTTCACAGTCAGACTCTGACTTAAACTGAAACTTTGCTTTATATTCTTCTTTAAGATTTTCAAAATTATAAACTTCACCATTACAAACAACGACATTTCCATTTCTCTCATCTTGGAATGGTTGATGACCTTTCTGCGTCGGATCCATGATGGCCAAACGATGAAAGGCAAAACTTGCTTTCTTATTGGGAGTCACTAAAATCTCCGTGTCATCAGGTCCACGATGAACAAGTTTCTGAAAGTTTTCAGAAAAAAGAGGCAGTTTTTTAACGTCGCCATTGAAGGCTAGAAGTCCACACATAAAACATATCCTGGGAAAGGGTGAAATTTACCTACTCAACAATTATCAATTTTAGAGGTCTCATAGATAGAATGAAACACCAGAAAAATCTACCGGAACAAGCAGAACTTGAGCAATTGGCGCAAGAATATAGAAATTTTATAGAGCTTGAGACTCTAGGCGTTGCGAAATCCAAGAACTCAGAATACCCCGTTTATGGCGTTAAGCTTGGTAGCAAAGACCCAAAAGCACCAGTTTTCGCTCTTGTGGGTGGTGTCCATGGCCTGGAAAGAATTGGCTCACACGTCCTTATCTCTTTTCTCAAATCAATTTTAGCTCAAACGAAGTGGGATAAATCTTGGCAGGATCTTTTCCAACATGTCCGACTGATTGCTATCCCGATCTTAAACCCTA
>Ga0255183_1000300_pt1 | contig 21289 bp, 23 predicted proteins | sample Atl_UVDOM_RepB_8_FD_183638 | JGI IMG/M metagenome (GOLD analysis project Ga0255183, IMG submission 183638) | Freshwater microbial communities from Altamaha River, Georgia, United States - Atl_UVDOM_RepB_8d | ecosystem: Environmental > Aquatic > Freshwater > River | place: USA: Georgia...
TTGTATGCCTCAGTAGGCGCGGGAAAAAGCTTGATGCTTTCCGAGTTGCTTTTGAAATTCGAACATAGCCATAAGCGCGCTTTATGTATTGTCAATAACGCAGAACTGGTACGAAATAACGCCGAAACCTATCGCCAACAAGGTGGAAACCCGTCGCTTTATTGTAACGCCTTAAATATTAAAGATACTTCTCAATGCGTTATATTTGGAACGCCTCAATCAGTTCTCAACGGCATTAAACGGCAACGAAAAATAGGTGATTTAAGATTTCATATCATCTTGGTTGATGAAGCGCACGCGATTGACTATCAAAATCATCGCACCACCTTCATGCGTATTTTGCGCCATTATAAAGAAACAAACCCTTCTATGCGTGTGTTAGGAGCTACAGGAACATGTTTCCGATATAAAGGCGAATCGATTGTTGGGGAAAAGTGTTTATTCAAAAAACAGGTGGGTAATATTACAACCGCATGGCTTATCGAAAATAATTACTTGGTTAAGCCTATATTTGAGGTAAATAAAAAACACGAGATTGATTTCTCGCAGGTTCGCTTAAACAGCATGGGAAAATTTGATGTCAAGCAACTGGAAGAAACCGTTCATAATAATCACCGATTAACTGGAAAAATCCTATTGCATTTGCAGCATATAATGGCCTCTCAAAATCGCTTTGGATGCTTCATATTTTGCTGTACCAAGGCGCATTGTTATGAAGCTCTTAATGCATTACCTGCCGAACAAAGTGCTGTAATAACTGCAGAAACACCTCAAAAAGACCGCTTGGTTATTCTGGACAGAGCCAGAAAAGGCGAAATAAAATACTTGATTAATGTACAGGTGTTAACTGTTGGTATTGATGTTCCGGGCTATGATACGCTACTTTTTTTGCGTCCTACCGAATCATTAGTGCTTGCTGTTCAAATGATAGGGCGCGCGTTACGTCTTTATCCAGGAAAAGAATCGGCTCTTATCTTAGATTGCGCAGGCAATCTTGAGAGACATAAAAACTGGGACGATCCTATTATTCTAGACGCTATTAAACAAATTTATTCCGATGAAAAAGATTTAATTTTCCCATGCCCAGAATGCGAAACATTGAATTCCGCATATGCACGACGATGCGTAGGAATAGTTAATAACAAACGATGTGAATTTTATTTTGAATGGAAAAATTGCACTAAGTGTGACGCTAAAAACGATATTGCCGCGCGTTATTGCCGATATTGTGAAGCGGAGCTTTTAGACCCTAACCGCAATTTAACCGACGCGCCTTTTAAATCGCAAACAGAAACGGTAACGGTAATACAGGCTAAATACTGGCTTCAGCATTATGATGACAGGGTGCGTTTATCGGCGTCGTATAATTATGCGTATGAGGGAAAATCTTTATGGATTACCGAAAGTTATTCGCCACAGGCGTCCGATAAGGCCAAAAACTTATTTTATGGGAAATTCGTCAAAGATAGCGTGCCAAATCCCTCTTTCTGGTATCCACATTTGCAAAACAATGTGTACTTAAAGGCGATGCTTCAATATATCCGTACGCCAACCACCATAATACTTAGATACGACAATCTAAAATGGTCTATTTGGAAAAAGGAATTTGCAGATAATCAAGAATCGCCTTTTTTGCCGCCTCAAATCCAACAGACCATACACAATGATACCCCTGCTGCGCAAAATCCATCATGAATTTTTCTTGAGAATCGGTAGGTTTGTTCTTTCCTACTTTTAGCTCCAAAAACATGCCGTGCATATTGCCTTGAGGAATGCCAATAAATAAATCGCTTACGCCCGAACGCACCCCCATACGCTTTAGCAAACGCCCTTGCTGGACGCTCGTTTTTCGTTCATTGCCAATATGAAACACATAAGGCTCAATATCTGGTCGGCTCCTAATCCAATCCATTAATTTACATTGTTCTATTTGTTCTGGAGTCATTTACCCTCACGTAATACGGTGGCAACATCAATAGCGCGTCCCTTTACTTGAGAGGCCCATTTGCTGTCTAGCGCCTCAATAGCGGCACGCGTATAATCGTGACGCTCCAATGCTTTAATCATTTTCTTAAACCCCAGTAAACGACTTATTCCAAGATTAAAACACATATTTAGTATGGCATCCTTTCTATTGGGGTCGAGCCTCATATACCATGGGTATATTTCTAATTCTCTTTTGCACCGCGCGATATCGTTATCTAATAGAAAATAAGATTCCTCTACCGATATGCCGTTATCATCTAAATTACGCCCAACACCTATAGTCAACTTCCCAACCGTATCTAAATAAGGCTTAAGCTTTAATTTTTCATGAGCAATTATCCAGTCTCGTAAACTCATCATGATATAACCGCACCTTTATAAAATAACCATCCTGTTGTACGCACAGAATAATAAATAATATCGGCTTGCAATCTACTTATATGTTCGTCTCGTAACGCGCCATAAAAAATCAAATCAGACTCCAATCGGGAATAGCCCTCGTCGTTTTTATATAGCCAATCATGAAGAATTGCTGGTCTAATTAAACTCGAATGCATAGGAGAAATAATCGGCCACGCAACTCTAGGGATAGTTGCTAAATCAGTTTCGAATTCATCGGGAATAATTAATAGGCGATCATTTATCCATACTTCGAGAGGATGGCACGTTAAGTAATGATAGCCATAATAAGGACGAATGCATGCGGATGATATAAATTGCACGTCAAAGCGTGGATTACTTTGACACGCAGAAATAAATAAAAGAGCGATGATGTATGCAAACGTCCTTATCATCGCTCTAATATAGCTTAAACAGCAGCTCTTAACAATTGGTAGTTAAACACGCAATCATTGCCTGGGTTACCGCTAAAAGTAACGGTCAATGTATCGTTAGTGACCACCGCATCCACGATTGTAACGTTGTTCGTGCCATCATCTACCATTTGCACAAAGGCCAAGTCGGTAGCTAATGCCCCAGCAACAGCAAATGCTTCGGAAGCTGCACCACCTACCGTTGTGGGCTGACCGGCAAACTTAACCACATAAGCAGGAGAAATCCCGGTGGCTAACATTCCCAACTCAACCGCCCCTGCTTGAATGGTAGTCGCGCCCGTATTGCTGATGGCCACATCCCCGCTCATGGCTACGGCAGTTGCTACGTTGCCAGCAGAGCCAACAAGGATTTGCGCACTAGGAAGGGCGGCTAATTTGCTGTACGCAATAGCAGCTGCCGCATTAACGTCGGCATTCACGATAGCGCCAGCGGCAATGCCAAACACCCCTGTGTTGGTTAATGTAATGTCGCCAGAAGGAGTTACGCCTGTAGCCACGTTCGCGGCATTACCCACGAATATATCTCCGTCCTGCAGAGTCTCGGACAAAGAACCAGGGTCTGTTTCGGCAACAAATGCATTGGTAGCGGTATCAAGAGTAAAAAATCCCTCGCCATCGCTGTAATTAATTAAAAACACACTGCCTTCTGGCGCATCAAAAGAGCCATTGTTAAGGGCTTCAATAGAAGTAGTAACGTCTTCAGACGTCCAATAACCGGTGGTGGTCATTTCGGCGGCAGTATCATCGGTGGTCATTCGAATAATGGTGGGTTCAACACCCCAATCGTAAGAAATAGCTAAAACAGCCATAGGAGTCTCCTTTTATTTTAGTTTTCGACGTCGAATCTTGTCTAAGTCATCCATACCGAGAAACCCCTCTTTCTCAATCATTGGATTGGTGTCATTCTTTTGAGAATCACGTGCCATTTTAGCGCGATTTATGTCTCGATTATAGTCTGTAAAAGACTTCTTGGAATAAGACTCTTTGCGGTCGGCCATGTTATTTCCTTTTTTTGGTGGAAATGTCGAGTTTTTTTATTAATTTATTGTGCTCTTTTGTTTCTGTTCGGCACTCTTTATTGTCTTTTTTTAAATGCCTAACAACCTTGTCATGAATGTCGCGCATCTTCATTTTTTAGTCCTTAGCTTGGATAAGGTTTTCGCAAGCTCGGCGCGCTTTTCTGTTTTCTTGCCATATTTTCCTTTCGCAGCCTTGTCTATAAAACTCTTTTCAATGTCACCATCTTTGTCAATTGCTCCATGCTTCTTAGCAACGCGGCGCAATGCTCCCGGTTTCTGAATAGCTGATTGTATCCACTTTTTATTTTTCTGAGCGGCCATCTTCATATTTCCTTTTTAGTTGGTCTTCTTTCTCTTTTTCTAAGGCCAAAAGCAATTCATTTAATACGGCAATTGCGCCACTTGCCTCATGAAATGCTTGGTGAGCGTTTCCCCGATGACCTTCTAATAATAATAGCTTTTTTTTAATTAAATCAATTTGATCCATTATAACCCCATCTTTTTACAACTAATTCAGATTGTGCGCTGGCTAATGTTACAACATCTCCTGGCTTGGCCGCCGAACTTACCGCACGAACCATCAACGTTATATTTCTTTTGCCATAGTTTTGATCGGGAATCCATGTCGCCGGACGAAGCAATAACTCATGATGCCTATCAGGAGAAGTATTGCCGCCTCCTCCTGCACCTATATAAAACGCTCCATTTTGACCTGGCTCATCATCATAATTTGAATTTACTACTAAGCGCGCCACGCAATTTACACTATGCCCTGTGTCGTTGGTAATTTCTACAGAACCCATCACATCCAATATTTCAGTGGTTTTAAGATTATCTAAACGAACACGCAGAACAGGAAACCATTTTTGATTTGCTCCTGTATAAACTGGCAAGGAAGTTCTTAGCAACGAAGATGAATCCACCTTATACAAAGCAACTTCATTTGCGGCAATTGTATTGATATAACCAATTTCGCTCATAGTTTTTCTCATATAATCAAGAAGGCCAAACCATTAATGGAGAATTTTCGATAAAATTTTCAAGCGTTGGCGGCTCAATTACACCAGCTTCAACCTGATCGTAAATATCAATTGCATATTGCCACACAAGATCGCGCCATGCGATAAACGCCTGCGCCTCAACTTGCCATACTTGATTAGTGCTTGCCATATATGATGAGCAAGCCCACCCATTTTCATAGCTCTTATCTCTCGCAGTCATATCGATATGATTTTGCAAAGCACGTGAATATTCTCTAATTATAATTTGTTTTAATGCAGAAGAAGCAGCCACATGAAACTGCTCATTAGTTGGAGAACCCCCATTTATGTATTCAATATCAAGTGCTGTAATATCAATTTCAGGTGTGTAATCGCTATCACCACGAAGAACATATCCTAACTGCATATAGGACAAAACATCTGAAATTTTCATACTTTTAACTCCAGAATAAATAAAGTTGCTATTCCAGTCGGCTGAAATGTTGCTCTTCCACTTGCGCTGCCATTAGCAAATCTTACGACGTAAGTGTGTAAATTTGTATCTCCAGCAACTTCTTGAAAAATTAGATTAAAATTGTTTCGGCTACTTGCAGTGGTTGAAGTAGATGGTGCTATCAGCGTAAGACCTCCGTGAAATACACCCGTTATAGAATCTGGCGCCCCTGTTGAGCGATATACATCAGCTACAATATAAAAATTTGTAATATTGTTACCCGACGGATTTGTTGCATTAGCTTGAAAACAAGCGAATCCTAAAATGATATTTGCATCATCTGTGGGAGTTATTCCGCCTGTTAAGCTACTGTTCGCTAAATTTGTGGTTGTATTAACATCTGATGGAGCAGAGACTTGTGATATGGTATATTGCACAATTTCAGAAGCAAGACTGTCTATATAAGTCTTGATAGCAAGCCCTGTATAAATATTGGTATCAGCAGCAGCCGCCATGGTGCCATCAGTTAAAATGGCGTTAACACGAGCATTGGCTCCCCCCAGCCTAAACCCTGACCGATTAATATCGGCCAGTAAAGTAGATGTACCGTCACCTCTATAAAAATTATATCCCACGCCAGTAGAAGTGTTTGTTATGCGGCCAAAATTACATCCAAAAGTGCCGCTGGTCATTTCTGTAGCTTCTACCGTAAGACTATGAGCACCCGACGAGCTTCCGGTAGAAATATCTATAGTATAACCAGTACCCACGTTACCATTGGGCAAAACCAATGGAGTAAAAAACTGATTGTTAGAGCTTCCTATTGTAAATTTAGTGTTATTACCAATCAGAAACTGCTGACCAGATACAGTAATTCCTGAGCGAGTAGCAATCCATGCGTTTTGCTGTCCAGAGCCCGGAGCTGCATCGGTTGCAGTAGCTATCGATAAAGTACCGGTATTAACGCGCAATATCCAGTTTTTCTCGTCTACCCCCGCACCCGTACAATTCATTCTATATTGAGGAATTGTTCCAGAAGTCGTTATATTTTGTGAAATGGTTGGCTGTGAACTTCCAACGAAACTACCCGTTCCAGTTTGCCCAGATAAATTAGTGTTAACGCTGTTATTTGTAGCCATAACTATTCCTTATGCCACCGTAAATATACCCTGAACACCCGTTAGAACCGCCCAATCAGTGTTTGCAGTAATGCATAACAATTCAATGGAGTCATATTGATTGGTTGCCTCAAGATACCCTCCGGCACCTGTCGTAGTGTTGCTTGAGCCAAAATGTATAGTTTGTCCTGCATTCTGCGCAATCCTAAAAAGCCCAGCCCCTTTTCCTTGAACTATTACGGTATCACCAAGCACACCAACAGATGGTAATGTTAAAGTAACCAATCCAGCATTGTTCGCAATATAACCATTGTTAACCGCCATAGATTGTGAGGTGCCAGTTACTTCAGTCCAGCTATAACCCCCTCCTGAGCCACTAATGGTAATAGACCCCGCGGCATTAGCTATCGAGATCCCGGTGCCGGCTGTTAATGTTGCAACTACAGGAGACCCACCCGTGCTTCCAATTAGTAATTGCCCATTGGTCATAGAAGATGACCACGCAGGAACACCGCTGCCATTGGTTCTTAAAACGGCGCTATTTGCTGTTGCTAACCCCGTTACTGTATTGGCGCCATTCGAATAAAGAAGATCGCTAGCCGAATACGTATTTGCAAACGTAGAAGTACTGGCAACCCAATTTGTTCCGTTAGAACGCATAATGGTTCCCGCACTTCCAACCGCACCAGTTCTCCCATCAACATAATTTTTTATTGCTAAACTGGTAGATAAATTAGCGACTGTTGCCGAAACCATAGTGTCATCATTGATGATTTCATCAACAACAGTAGATGATTGAACAGTTAAAGTACCAGGAACATCCAAAGTAGCAGAGAGTGATAATGTAGGATTTGCCGAGCCATCCCCGTTTGCTACATCCACCTGATTGGCGGTTCCTGTAATAATACGCGAATCAAGAACGCCGGTAGTGGTCGTGCTGGCAAGCATACCAGTTGGCTTAGATGCCAAATTATCCCCGTTTACAAAAACACCATCATTTTGATTAGTTATAACGGTAGCATTCGCCAAATCCTGCACTGTTTTATTTAATATGGTGCCCTGGTTTTCAAGCCCAATTAAGCTTGCGCCTTCACCTGGTTGGTGGCTCGCTAACAATGCCAACAGCACGGCAATATCAGTGGAATCTTCTAGCTGAATCCAATCAGTCTCTACGGGTGAGTAATATTCATAGCTTTCAAGTGTTGTATTAAATCGCAAACGATAATACATGGATGCCGCCGGGGCAGGACGGTCACCCGTTGAGCCAGGAGGAAGAAGGGGGAAGGGGTTAGTAAACTGCACATTGACGCCAGACTCCAATCCTACAGTAACCTGATTGGGTTCTAAATCTCCGCCATCTACCCATTCACTAAACTTAATGGTATCGACCATATTTATTCCTTAACCTGGAAGCGTCAACAAGGAAATTCCCATATAAACGTCGGCGTCTGGACTCACAAAATTTATCTCATCACCGCCCTGAGCATATCTTTCTGATGGGCGATATTCCACGTGAGCGTCATCAGTAATAGTATTTCCCGCAGGGATAACAGGGGTAACGTTTAAACCCACAAATACGTTAGACGTAGCGTTATAAGAAAAGCATACCCGGTACTTGTCTTCTTCATCTCCGGGCACCGTATAAGTCAAAACGTTCGTTGCAGTTAAGTGCAGTTGCGCACAAACGTCGCTTACAGGATACGTCTTATTAAAGTTACTATGATATTGAGTGGTCATGTCAGCTTCCTAGTCGTGAATTTGCAATGTAATGATAGTTGATTGCTGCCGCTCCCGGATGGGTGATTCCCCCTGCCGCCTCTGATGACAAGGCTCCTCCGCTCGCTCTAGCCACCACTAAATATCCGTTTACACTAATAGATGGCGTATTCCAATAAGTATTGAGCACGACCTCGCTAAAGGTATCTCCGCTTGTTTGTGTCGTTGTTCTTTGTTCAACGCGGCCGGCCGTTGTTGAGGAGGTAGAGTAAAAGGCAACCGTCGGGGAAGCTCTTTTTATAACCAACCATGGTGCCCCAAAACTATTTGGGTAGGATGCATCTGTGGAGACTCCGTTATAATAAGCGGTCATAGGTGCATTTAATGCTCCTGTGGTGGTTATTACAGGCACACCCCCTCCAAGAGGAAATGTAGTTTCATAATAATACCGACATTGCCTCAATGTTTCGTCAAAAGTTAGCGGATTAACAGCCAAAGCAAACTCATTAGGCACCAGGGAAACACTACCAAAATACAAATCGTCAGGCGTGCTTTCAATCATTGGTTGCAATGTATAGATTAATACACCGAGCGTCATGTTGCTGTTGTCCATGGCGGGCAATTCAAAACGCTCGAATACCATATCCTGCCAATCACCATCAAGATTGTAGGCTGGATCGTTTTTAGGAGTTAAATAACTCCACCCGGCAGCCAAAACAGGCTCAGAGCCATCGGAATCACTCCACAATGCAATGGGATTGGTGCGACTAATTGTTGCAGGCAACCCGGAGCGATAAATCAATCGCATTTTTATTTGCAAAGTGTCCGCGGTTTTATTGGCTTTCGCACGCACCACAGATGACAATACACCATCCCAATAAGGCCGAGAAGTAACCGAATCGATGTATTGTAATATAGCAAATCGGTTTGCTGCCGTAACAGCCCTAACGCGAAATGCCATTTGATTGGTGCTAGATGCCTGCGCCACGGCCACGTTATTCTGCACGTTATTTTCTACATAGTTTTGCTGAATAATAACTGTTTGATCGGCAGTATATTCATTGGTGGCCACATTAGAATTAGCTACAGACCTAGATTGCCATGGATTTAAACCAAAATCCCATCCGGTTAATATGCTACTCTTGGGCTGGAGAATAATACTTTCTCGGTAATAATGAAAAGTATGATCTTGCTGCCTCTCAATCGTTTCCTGTTCATAGGCCAGCAAACCTTCGGCATCTGTAGGCACTAATTGAACGCTGGTAATCGTAGTATCAGCCGTAGTTGGCAATACAATTTGAAGCTCCGTGTAAGATGCCGGAGGGTCTGTTGTATCATCTGAATCAGGAATAGGAACCGTAGCATTTACTGTATTATAAGCAGACGTTAAGGCTCTATTATTAAATAAGGCTGTAATATCTCCATTCGACCTAACCAATCGAGCAGATACCGAACTGGAAGATACTGCGGATGAAATACGCCCGGTAAGCTGGGCGTTTAAATATTTACCTCCCCAGATAAGGCCATTTTGTTCAAATCTTTGCCGAAGGACAGCGGTTGTCCATCCAACCAAACTAAACTCAAGAGCATAAGAGGCATTCGTGGGGACATCATCATCAGCGTTTAAGGGAATCTGTGTTATTGCATAAGTACCACTTCCCGTTAGTATCAAATCCCACCCTGGCGCAATTTCAACCGTGCCTGATGCGCTTCCGCTTAAAGGGGAATTAAAACTAATCAATGAAAACTGAGGATTGGTTATCTGGTTGTCGGCGTTAATACTTAAACCATCTATGGGGTCTTCCCCACCGCCGGGAATAAAGTTTTCTATCAACCAAATGAGCTGAGCGTTTTGTGTGTTTCCTGCTCGAATCTCGATTCGATAAATTAATTCTGGATCGAAATATAAATTATTGGGCAACGTACCTGATGGCTGAAGCTCTAATGGGTTCGCCCATTCTGTTCCGGTAGGGGTTTGATAAACAGGTTGAGGTGCATAGGGCAAATCGTTTTGCAAAAAAAACGCATAATACGTGTCATCGAGCGGTTGCCCGGCGTGATCGACAAAAAACCAAATCGGATTTGCTGCCCGTACAAAGTCAACCATTACCCAATCCCTTTGAAATTCGCTGCCATTATAGTAGCACGATTTTTAGTGATTATTAATCCATTGTTCATAAGACAATATGGATACATCGGGGGCAATCAAACCAAGGTTTATATCCGCTTTTAAACGTCCCACATATTCTTGATAAGAAGAAAAAACGTTTTCTTTAAGTTTTAAAGAAGAAGATGTTTTATTGTACGCAGTTTCTGCGCTAGTTTGAGATGCTTCACGCAGTTTCTGCGCTAGTGTGCCTTTTTTGGCCTGAATTATTTTTGCTCTATTATGCGCTAGTGTAAAAATCTTAAGCAGTATAGTCCCTGGATAAAATTTAACCTGATTAGTGAATCCAATCCTATTTATTAAGCGGAGGTGCTCTAAACAGTTAAGAGATTCATCAAGGGATCGGTGGGAATACCCCGTTAACTGTGACAATGCCTTTCGGCTATAAGGAAAGGGTTTATCGTTGCGTATTAAAAATCCCAACAAACGTTGGAATACAATTTTTTCTCGGCGTTTAAGATTTAATCGGTGAGACGCGATTTCAAAAACCAAACCATTAAAACTTTTTGTTCTTTGGCTGCTCATCAGCTATACTTCCTCTTGTCGTTGTCCTTAAGCCGAACGGGGTAGCGCCCATATGTTCGGCTTTCCTTTTTGGTCTTTTTCAATTTACTCCATCTTAAATATTTGTTAAACCCCATTTACAATAGTAAGATAATTTACTATATTTAACGATATTATTAGCTTGATAATGAGGAACAAAACAATGAGTATTGTATTGGCTACAATGTTAGTATTATGGCTAATGGGATGGAAAAAATAACGTCAATCGGCGCCTATTAATTTTCTAATCAATTCATTTGCGCCGTAAATTCCAAGTCCGGCCGCTCCTGAGCTGCTTGCAGATTTTAGCGAATCTTTTAATTGCTGCTGCGTTAAATGAGTTTCTATCTGTTCGGCAACATCAGGATGAAGCCTCAAGAATTCTTGAGCAGGGATGTTTTTCTTAGTAAGAGTTTTTATTATATTCTCAGGAACTTCACGAGTTTCACTCTCCACTATTTTAGCAATCTGAGGATTTTCGTAATAGGTTTTCATCAAGCGTCTATAATTATTTCTAGCTTGTTGCAGCATAAGAGACAAATCGTTTTCCCCTAACTTCTCCAAATGCTGATGCATGAATTCATTAAGCTCATCCCTAAGCCCCATCATTTCATCGCCTTTCTTGTTTTCGCTAATAAAATTTGAGGCTCTTCCTTTGGTTCCTCTTTGCCATAACTCGGTATTAATGTCACGTAAAGCATCATAGTCGCCCGTCTTGGCTTTTTCCAGAAGACGACGAACGGCTTTGGTGTTTGGCAAATAGTCTTTTGCGCTTTCTATTAAATCTTGATCAACAGGAAATTTTTCTATCCCTTTTTCTTTTACCTTTTGGGATACAGTATTAAACAATCCTGATGCCTGGGATTCTAAAGGGTCATGACGAGCTTGGATACTTTTTACCAATGTTTCTGGGGTAATTTTTTTTCCCCACGCCATAAGCGCATCAGGAAGGGCAGAAACGACCTTTCCCGCCGCCCGGGCGGCAACAGGCGCGGCCGCCGTTAATCCAGCTTGAATAGCTCTTGGGGTAACACCTCCAGGGGTTACAGCAGCTTCGGTCGCAGCAGCTCCAGCAATAGCCCCCGCTGGCCCACCAAACACACCTCCAAGAATACTGGCTGGAGCATCAACTATGCCTTGACCTATCAAGGAACCGATTCCACGCCCAAATCCGGCACCATATTCCGTAGGGACTTCCGAGGGAACAAATGACTGACCAGTTATTCCAGCTTTTGCACTAGATAATCTTTCCGAAATTCCTGCGGGCATTTGTTCGACAGCAGGAATGGCGCCATAACCTATGTTCTTAGCCAATTGTCCGCCAGGAAGACCAAGCGCCTCGAAGGGTTGTGCCACCGCTTGCCCAAGTGCCTGCTTGCCAGACTCTCTAATCATTTTTGTAAATATATCCCGTAAGCTTAGCCCTTGGGCGCTTGTCGCTTCTCGACGAGCAAGTTCACGACGCGCAAGCTCAGCCCGTGCCATTTCAGGGGTTATCGTTGCCATGTCTAGCCTCCTGCGGCAATTTTACGTAATTCCTCATCGGACATCCCGCTCATGTCCATACTTTCTTGTGTAGCCTCATTAAGCTGTATTGGCATTCCCTTGGCAAAATACTTAGAACGAACATCCGCTAGCTCTTTAAGTCGCTTGTTGTGTTCTTTTACAACTTTTTCTTGCAAATCTTTTGGAAGTTGCTCGGCCATTTTTAATCCATATTGTGGCCATCCCTGTCTGATCGCTTCGCGTTGATGCTTTAATGCGTCCACTGTAGGGACAATTCCTTGAGAAGATAATTGCAGCGCAGCAATTTCGGGAACCATCTTTTCCGAGACAGCAGCTTTGACCAAGCGATCGGCGGCCTCATCTTTTTTGGAGCCGGGTGGCGATGTCAAATATGTTTGCAAATCATTCGCCATATTAAAAGATGCTCCAAACCCTAAATAAGGCTGCTCAATGTGCTTCAACGCCTGCTCTCTAGCAACATTAGTAAGCAATTGTTTTTGTTGTTGAGTCATCATTGCGGCTGTAGGACGACTTATTACCTGTCCATCAATTAACTGCTGCTGAATTCCTTGAGAACCGCGGCCGCCGCTTGCAAATTGAACCGCGCCGGTTTGAGGGTCAACACTTAGACTCATGCCGGGGGCGCCCTCAGCTAGCCTTGATACATACTGCTCCATCAATTTTATTTGTTCAGGAGGCGCTCCGGTACTTTTTGCTTGATTTAAGTCTTGAATGGCCTTTCCTAATGTGCTCGCCGCGGTCGCAGGTCTTGGAATTTTTATTCCAGCCATGCTTAACGCCATTTGCTGTTCAGGGCTAAAGCCTCCAAAACCTTGCATAACGTCTTGTTGAGAAGGAGCAACGGTCGATGGCGCTTCAAGTTGAGGGCGCATTCCTCTAATGCCCTGAATAAGCTGCTGGATATAAGCCATCTTTTTGGCTGGGTCGAGTTCCATCTCAAGCTTTTGCATATTTAGGCGTGCCATTTGCTGTTGCAACGGAAGCATAGAGCCAAGGCGTGCTTCTTGTTGCTTTCGTAATTCCAACTCCTGCGCAAACTGCTCTGCCTGCTGCTGCATCTTTTGTCGGTTCATAAGGTTTTGAATCAAGCTGTCGCCTAGTTTAAATCCTGTGGCAAACCCTTGTTCACCGCTCATAGGCATCGGTAATCCTGCTGCTGTTGGCATGTTATGAACCTCCCCACGGCGACCATGCGCCCCTACCAAATCCTCCAACGCCAAACCCACCCGTCAAATAATTCAATCCAAGATTGGCTCCGGCGCCCAAAAGGTTTCCAAGAAGGCCGCTACCAGCCTGCTGTCTGGCAGCTTCCAGGCCACCTATAATATTACCCATATTCATGGCGTTTTGCCCATATTGCCCGGTCATGCTCGCGCCAGTTCCATAAATATTTTGACCAATCCCTGCACCCGCCATATATTTTTGCATCAAGTCATTTAAATATTGTTGTCTATCAGCCGAAGCAATCTGTCCTGCTTGTCCTTCAATGCCTTTCAAGGCTGCACTGGAACCCATCAACCCCATTGCCGATGCTGCCCCTAATCCCTGTTCTCTCGCCTGAGCCATTGCTTGCTGTGCCTGCGGACTTGTTTCGTAGGATTCCATCCACTTGGCTTCAAGCTTTTCGGGATTAAGCAATGCGTCCATGGCTGAAGATAGGCCGCCATACGCGGCTTGCCCTTGTTGTATATATGGCTGATACGCACCCTGCGCTTGATTATAATAATCACGCATTTGATCTTCGGCAGCGCTATACGGGCGACCTGGATGCAAAAAATTAGATAACCAACTCATGGGCGCCTCCTATGGATAAGGGCTTGTATCAAATTGAACCATTGCACCATTTTGCTTACCAACGTATACATGATTGGTACTATCATACAAAATGATGCCATTAGATAATGTGGCTGTAAAATCAGTATCGGCCAGTTGTGCGGCCGTATACGATTGCGCTGTTAAAAGATTAAATGCGTTTTGTATTTGCTCAAAAGATGTATTTAAACTATCTGCTAAATTTGCCAACCACTGGTCAAGCTCAAATGGAAAATTAGTGTTTTGCAACGGGACGGAATCTACGCGCTGAATAAAAATACTCATCAGTTTGCCCCTCCGCTTGAACGCCTAGTGCTCATAACCCCACCAAGAATCACAATAGGAGCTGAGCTTACACATACCAATCGATAACATCGGTTGCGTGAAGCACCTAACTCATACCAACGTATTCTCCATGAGTAAAAACCCAGCGGGCTAAATTCAAGATTGCTTGCACTATTAAAGGATATACCGCCATCATCACTCCAGTACAATTCAATATGAGGTTTAAATAAGGCATAGTAATGATTATCATCAAATTGAGGTGTATTACTACCTTCCTGAATAATAAACGCATCATTTTCCGCCACTACATATATAGGATTTTCCGGAGTACTCGCCTCATCCACCACATAAACCGTATTAAGAAACGGCGCATTGTTTTTGTAAAACGTCTTATCCCCAAATACAAAGTCAATCTGAACATAATCAGTTATAAACTCCGAATAATCGGGCATAAAAATCTGCCGAGTGGTTAATTCATATCGCATGGGATACTTCAAAAAGGCATTGGCCGCTTGTGTATCAGGCTGCGCCTCATTTCTTAGCTCGTTATAATACAAATCACCGGCCATTTCATACGCAGCATTGTCGCCACTCACCGTCACCAAGTGACGGTTATTGAAAAAGACATGCTTTTGTATTCTATTTCGTTCACCATTTAGCTCAATACACCTATGCCATGTCTGAGTATCAAAATTATATTCAAGACAGTTGGCGGAATCCTCTATATCAAGAATTCCAAAATCCATAAATTTTCCGGCCGAAACTCGATAAAAAACCGTATTCTCATATTGATACAAAAACCCATCCGCGCTTGATTCAAGAAAAGGGCTAAGACCGTTTGTTTGCGCCGAACGCTCAAGCAACACATTAATAGCCTGCGTACTAATATCATTCGGCTGCTGTCCTGTGGACATCATAAATGAGACAAGTCCATTGCTATTTCGAGCAAGCCAAACCATCATGCCAAAGTCGATATCAAGGCTATTGGGGTCGGCAATACCATAATCAAAATTGTAGCTTGTGTTAAATTTCCAAGGAAAAACTTCGGTTCCTATTTGGCTCGGAATATTTGCCCATATGTCGGTATTGAAATCAGTAAACAAATACAATTGATTATGCAGCACACCCATTTGTTGAATTTTTCCAGACGCGCTTGCAAACAATGAATCGGAGACGCCATTGCTTACATAATAAGAAAAAACCTGATTTGGGCTAGAAGGGTCAAATGGCGCCTCAACTCCGGTGGTGGTGTTAAATGACGTAAGACCTATACGCGATAAATAGAATTGAGGCGTGTCCCCGCTGCTTACTGTGAAACGGTTTCCGAACGCCGCGACGTAGAGGGGGTTGTCGGGGGTATTCGGATCGGAAACCGTTACCATTTGGGAATTACTTCCATCCTCCACAATAATAAAAACTTTTCGACCCCCAATGCTTGGAGCCGTAAGCATGCAATAAACTGTTGTATTAACCGCCAAGTACGCAAACCATACCGCCCCAGACGTTCGATTAAAATCGTCATTTTGAAGAACAAGCTGATTGTAAAAACGATCTATCTGAATAACCTGGGAGCCAACCACTGCATACACATAATCAATTGACTTAAACCATCCGCGGGGTTCTTCTTCAAAAATTAACTTATTTTCATTTAAAAAATGAATGTGTTTTCTACCCATGGCGGGATATAACGCTTTGGAATCCTTGCCCGTTGGAACCTGGATTCCATACCAGTTTGCACAATCTTGGCTACCAAATTGAGTAAACCGTTGCTTGTCATAAAAGCAATAAATAGGAAGCTTTTCCACGGGCATTATGATACTCCCGCTCTAATAGCCCATGCACCATTCAATAAAGAATCTCTTTCACCAACAATTGCAAGATTAACTTCGCTAGATGCTACCATTTCATCTTTGGCCGCTTGATACATTTGCTCTAAGGGCGCTGTCCATGCCTCCATGCGACCTTTGTACATGGCTACATCTTTGGCTAAGGCAAACAATAAATACCTATGGTAATACTGCGGCACAAGATTCATATCATCATTGGATGTTAGCGTATTTAATTGAAATTTCCCGCGTAAAAAGAACTCATACACTTGACTGGCAGCAGGATAAATACGCAAGCGCACAATATCTGTTTCAGGCATAACAATAATGAAGCGCGGCAATCCTTTAAGCGGGTCGTATTTCCAAGCCGCTAAAAACTCATTACGAGATTCAATGATTAAAGGATAGGTAACACCGTCAAGTAATAGCCATGCGCTATCTAAATTAGCAAGACGCCCTAATGTTATATCTGGAGTAGGTATATAATCTGCGGGACCGCATGTAATATCTCTTTGGTCAATAGCAATAGAAACGGATGTTTCTTTGGCTACCGTAATCAGTAACCCCGTAGATGCATAAGATTGCAGCAACTGGTTTAAGACGCGAATACCCAACGACAAATCGTCACCGTAAAGAGGAACCGTTGGGCTATGGGCACTAATTAACCGATAAGATTGCTCGACAAACTCACGAACCGTTGGCATCATTCACCGCCTTTTTTCGTCGGCGTTTAGGTGGCTGTGTTTCTCTTGAAACAATAGGCCTTTTTTCAAACCATTCACCGGTTTTTAATAGATTTTGATAATTCACCCATCCTTCCGCTACACGCATAATCCCATCTTTATGATGCAACACCACGCGAAAATTATCAGAATCCACGAGTCTACCGTTGTACTCAATTTCCATAAAAACCTCATAAAAGGCGGGTTTCCCCGCCTATTAAGATTACGAACAAACCCTAACCGCAAATTCAGGGTTAATAGCAACACCGCAAATAACGTCAATACGGTCTAACTGCTCATAGTTGCGAATGTCAGCACCCAGCGAGTAAGTCATTGCCAACTTATACAAGTCGCTGTAACGAGTAACCGCTTCCACACCGCCCCGCAGCTCTTTTAAAGGAGGAGCGGCAAACACAACTGCTTGAGTGTGATAAGCGATAGAAACGTTGTGACTGTTGCGCAACAACATTTGGGCACCATTAGGAATGGCGGCACTGATGTTTTGGCGAGCACCGTCAATAACAATCGTTGGATTAACAGGGATAGTCGCGGTGTCACCATCGGCACTAATGACCTGTGCAGTTACAACGAATTGTGCGCGCTGAGCTAACGCCTCATAAGTAAGCGGGTTAACCATGAAAACACCGGCACTATCATCAACTTCAATGATATCTCCCTCGTTAAACACAACAGTACCGGGAGCCTGCCCTAAGCTATCAACTTCAATGGTATTGCCGCCGACGATTGGTCCGTTAGTTACTTCTCCTGCCAAACTGAATCCCGTAGGAGGGGTGCCTCCAGCTTGACCTGCTCCCGCAATTTGACGACCAAGGAAATTGGTTTTAAAGAAATCAAAGCCAGACAAGTGACCAATGAAGCCATCAATCAACGCACCGGTATTAACGCGGTCATTGAAAACAGCATAGAGGTCATCAGCCAAACTTGCGGCAGTACGAGGCATTGCTGCAAAGTATCTGCGACCGTCTTCAGGAATGGCCAGCTCAGTCATGTAAGCATCGGTTAATAAGACCGTGTTAAAGTCAACGGGAACACCTGGGGTTCCGGTAGCCTGATAGGTTTGTGGCCAGAAATTATCGCGGGCAATAAAGTTCTCAACCATGTTAGCAAGACGCTTAGCACGGGGAGCATTCGCCATTTCAAGGTAAGGCTCGTCACGAGCACGGTCAAATGTAAGGTTGAACCCTGTGTATTCGACCATCGTACGGAATTGCTTCGTAATTGAAAGCGGTCTTACCACCTGAACGCGGGCTTCAGCAGTTGCGCTTGCGCCCTCTCCGGCCAGATAACGCTCTTCTAATCGATAGTTAATGGTTTGACCGGTTGCAAATTTTAGGTTTTTGAAATCGCCCTCAAGGTTTCTATTAGCGGTACGAGCAAAAGATAAAGAGTTCCAGAAACGTACAAACACGTCATCCAGAACATATTGGGTTTCACGAAAAACGTTAGCCATGATGTTATTCTCCGAACAAATTAATATTAAACACCCAGGATTGGGCACCTAGTTTCATTTGTCCGGCGGACGACAATAATTACACGCCATTTTTAAGGGTGGCTGATGGAGGCCAATACGCATCAATTGCATTAATATTAGTCTATAGTGACCAAAAATGTCAATTAACGCTTACCTATACGCAACCGCTTTAATTTGCGGGCATCAGACTGAGCAATAAGCTCCTCAATGCTTGGCTCTTTTTCATCTTTGTGGGTAGACAGATGACCGTCTCCAGTTGTCGGTGAAATAGGTCGAGGCGCGTTTGTCATCGGACGAGACTTTTTCATGCGTTCTTCTAGGCGTCCCATTTCCACCATTTGCGCGTAAGGGTCATTTAAACGAGAGATTCGCTGCAATTCCTCTGGGTGTCGTTTGCTAGCTGCATACAGGAACGCGGCCGGGTCGTTCATGGAGCGCGTTGCCATGGTCATGGCATCGGTAATAGGCTGAGAGGCCACCACTTCCCGAAAGTCTTTGAATTTGCCCATGCTTTGAGCAAATTTCTCCTCAAATTCGGCCTGCGCTTGCTGTTCTCTTAATTGTTGTGCTCGTGTCTGTTCTTCTTGAATGGTTTCTTGATAGGTTTGTTTCACGAACTGCTTTAATTGCTGTTGCCAATCTCCTTGCGCATTAGGGTCGTACTCAAAGTTTTGTTCCGCATGCTGCGCTTGTTGAGGCGTTAAGTTGTCGTTTTTTTGCATACGAGCCAATCTATCGCGCACCGCACGATTAATGCGCTCGTTGACTTCCTCCTCGGTGTACATTTTTGACTCAGACGGCTCTACCGGGTTGCCGTATTCATCTTGATGGGCCTCTGGTTCTTTGGGCGCATCTTCCGATTCTTCCCTGGCAAGCGCGTCTACTATAGGCTCCTCGTCATATTCCGTAGTCATCTCGTCGATTGCCTTATCTTCCGGTGCTTGCGGAAGATGTGCGTTTGCTAATACCTCATCAATACTGCTTGTTTCAGTTGCCATAATTTCCCCTCTTTTTATTGTATTTTATGCGTAAGAATTTTAGTAATGTTATCGGCATGCGCTATGGCCGCATCGCTATTGGTGCGATGGGTTTCAGCAAGATATCTAAGTTTTTGTTCTTCGAGCTGCGCTGCAACTTCTAATCGTTCAGTTTCAAGTCGCGCCATTTCCCGCTCAGTTTCTGCTTGTTGTTTTTGCGCTTTAAGCACTAATTCTTGTTGTTTTAATTCAAGCTCTTGTGCTTTTGCCTGCATTTCCATCTGTGCCATTTGTTGCTGCATGATCATCGCTTGCTGTTCAGGTGATGGCTGATTTGATTGGTCTTGAGGAAGCTTTCCAGTCTTTCCTGCCTCAATAATTTGAGGTGGCACAATCGTTTTAAGACGGTTCTTAATCTCGATTGTATTTGGAAGTGGTAAGTTTTCAGCGTACAAATCCGCGAATAGATTGAGTAATTGCGGATTGGCCTGAAGAACCATGTTAAGGGATTCTAATGCTTGCGCCTTCTGTCCTTCATAACTTGGGCCGGCAATTAATCGCACTTCATAGGTTCCTTGACGAATATCATTTTCTATAATTTCTCCATACTCGTCGGCTTGTCGATTAATAACGAGCGTCTTTTGCCCTTCATCAGGCGTCATTAATGAAATTGTTCTTTCGGCATCATAAACCACGGGAATCATTTCGTTAACAATTTGACCGCCTGCTGTAATCGCCATGTTAATCGCATTAAAGAACGTAAAAGTTGCATAACTTCCTTGGCGTGTTCGAGCATCAATCGCGGCTCCAGACACCTCATTCCCTTGCTCGCCCAATCGTGTTGGATAAAGTCCCGTAGAAGTATATAAGTCATTCATTGCTCGCTCATATTGTGTAAGCAATGATTGGGATAGCTCAGGAGGCCGCGTTTGTTGAGGCACAACACCCCCGGGAGATTCATCAAAAGTAAGCATGCCTTGAACGGATAATGGGTCACGCCATACTTGCGCGGTGTCATTACTAGATACGTTTTTCTTGCTGCCAATCCACTGGTCGTATCGACTTACTTTAAGCATATACGCTGATTGGGTTCCTAAATAATTCAGATATCTCTGAGCGTCTTTGGCGTCTTCAAAAAATGACTTGGTAATTTGCTTCCCATTTTTATCGTAATAGCTTTTGCTCGATAAAAAGATTAATGGTAGGTTTTCCGCTGGAAACACCGTATCTTCAAGAATATAGTCACCTGCAAGCTTATAATAATGAATAATACTTTTCTTAATTGAGCGACTATCTACAATACGAACAGGCTCGCCACGGTCATAGAGCGTCATTACATCTTCTGAAGCACTAACAATTTCTTGCGCAGCTCCGCTAACATCGCCTTCGCCTTCATCAATTCCAGCCCCCAACCCCATCATCATTTCAAGCTGGAGAACATGTTCCCGGGACTTTTCCACCAGGTTGTCCATTTCTTCTTGATTGTAAATGCTACCGTTCGATAACTTGTATAACGTATCTTTTTTGAATTTCCGCTCATAATGATGTTGAATCGTAATGCCGTCATCGTCCACCCATGAAAACGGTTCACCTTGACCGTTCGTATCAGTGGCGAGAGCGACTTCTTCCGCCGGGGCGGAAATACCATCAATATGAGTTATTTTTTCTTCCAAATCGCGCCCAAACACCTCGCGAAACTTAAGACGCGTCATCCGAGATAAATAGCCGCACACCATCCCGTCAATTTTATTGCGATGTTCCGCGCCAACATCCCAATAACAAAGCGTTGCGTCTTTGAAGTAGCGCGCCACAATATCTACGTCAAACGACTT
>Ga0255183_1000304_pt1 | contig 21223 bp, 22 predicted proteins | sample Atl_UVDOM_RepB_8_FD_183638 | JGI IMG/M metagenome (GOLD analysis project Ga0255183, IMG submission 183638) | Freshwater microbial communities from Altamaha River, Georgia, United States - Atl_UVDOM_RepB_8d | ecosystem: Environmental > Aquatic > Freshwater > River | place: USA: Georgia...
CGGTGGGTACACTAGCTCTCTCATGCTTTTGGGCATTGCTCTCACCATGATTTATGAGTCGATCATGAGATTTTTTCAGCCTGAGGCGATTAATTATCAAGATGCGCTTATAGTGACTTTAGTTGGTTTTATTGTGAATCTTGTCTGCGCCGGTATTCTTCATGAGGATGATAACCACGAGAACTGCCAGCATGATCACCACAAGCCAAATAAATTAGCTCCTCTAAATCATCAGCACCAACATCACCACCATCATCATTCTCATGATCACAATCATGAGAGTGCTTATATGCATGTTTTAAGCGATGCCTTAACCTCAGTTCTTGCTCTTATCGCACTTTTCTTAGGCTATAAATTTCAATTTACCTGGGCAGATTCAGCGGTTGGTCTTTTAGGTGGTCTCATCGTTTTACGATGGTCTTATCAGTTAATTAAACAATCTGCCTTCGATCTTTTGGATGCTCACGATCAAAATATAGATAGAGAAAAAATGAAAGCGATTATTGAAAATGACGGCTCAAAATTAATTGACCTCCATCTTTGGAGAATTTCTCCTGAGAAAACTGGCTGTGAGCTTGTCATTCATCCAAGCGAACATCAGAATGCTAAGTTTTATCGTCAAAAAATCCTGGCGTCCTTTACGATCCATCATTTAATTATTGAAGTGAGCTCCTGAAATGTGGACAAAAAGCGAGCAGCGCATTTTAGAGAAACTCTCTTCTCCTCATAAAATTCAAAAATTCATTGATGGACTTACCTATAATCCTGAAGATGATGCTTTTTCTCCGAGGCAAGTTCTTGTTACTAAAAAAGCTCACTGTCTTGAGGGGGCTATGCTCGCTGCAGCCGCTTTAGAATTTCATGGGGTAAAGCCTTTTTTAATTGATCTTGTCGCGCACCGTGATGATCATCATGTGATTACTGTTTTTAAAACCTCATCGGGCTGGGGAAGTTTATCTAAATCTAATACGACTCTTCTTCGTGGGAGAACGCCCCTTTACAAAACTTATCGAGAACTCGTGATGAGCTACTTTGATTTTTATTTCAATCAAAAGGGGCAACTAAGTTTAGAGAGCTTTTCGAAACCCATTTCATTCGAACGATTTAAAAAGTTTAATTGGCGGTGGACTTCTGAGAATTTAATTGAACTTGGCTACTCCCTGGAGAGTTATCCTCACATCTCCATTTTGCCTCGAGCAACTCTCGTGAAATTAAAGCCAGTATCAGAGGATGTAAATCGTGCCTGTTTTCTTTTCTCTGATCGATCGGCGCTTTTTTAGTGTTCAAGAATTTCTAAAAAGTGCACACCTTTGAGAGTTGGATGATTTTTAAATCTTTCAAGATAGTTTAAGAAGTGAACTTCGACGACTTTAAGTGGGGACACCTGAGTCGCATGTCGCATAAAAAATTGATCCTTGATTCTGATTAGAAGTCCTTGATGGGAAATGTTCATGTTTGTGCCAATTGTCTCCTTTAGATTCCAGTTTGGTCTTACGAAATTGACAACGACTACATCAGGTAACGTTGAGAGAAGATCTGGGTTTTCTAGGATCCGATCAATCTTGATATATTCAACAGTGGCTTCTCGAACGGGTTCATTTTTGACCCTTTCTTTAAGATTCAAAAGCCTTCGCTGTTTTTCTTCTAAGGTCAGTGAGGGGAGTCGGAGTGAATCGATGGTAAACTTATTAATCCATCCTTTGATATCAATATCCGCTCTCGCAGTGAAAATTTCATCGTCCTTAAAAAAATTTCTATTTGCTTCTTTAAAAAATCCAGCATGAATATTTTCAGGAATCCATTGAAGATCAGTGAAGTGGTGGCGTTTTAAAAAATCAACTTCTCCCTTGTCATAGCGTATAAGGTTGATAATCGAATTGAAATCTTCTGAGTCACGAGAACGGGCCAGAGAAATCACGGTCTCTAAGAAGGTTGTACAGTCAAATCGATCAAAACGATAAAGTGGGTCCTGATCAATTTCACCTTCTAAGCCTTCTCCCAGAGGTCCGGCTGGATCGTAGTCAGTTCCAAGGAATTTCCGAGAGAAATACTCGGTTCTGGACTGGACTCCCACAATCTCTTGAGACTCATTAATTAGGTCCTCAACTGTGGAAGCAAGGGTTGTAAAGGATAAGAGTAGGAGAAGGATAAAAATCTTCATTATTTTCCGGCTAAAATAAGTTAAAATTTTAAACGCGTCCATTCTAAGCGAGCTTTAAAAAATGAGGTGTTTTATGTCCTATATCATGAAATTTTTACTTGTTCTTTCTTTTTTCTCTCAAGTATTGGCCGAGACGATCAGCTACGAGGGAACTGCTCGTGAGAAAGGAGTTATCGTCTACAAAGAGAAGCACACTCACGAGTTTAAAGATGGTAAGGTTGTAAAGTCTGAGACGATCTACACGGATCCTCAAGGGCAATTCCTGGGAAGCCTCAAGAGTACTTATGCTCAAAGTTTGAATATCCCAGAGCATGAGATGATTGATAAGAGAGCGAAAAACACACATGGAGTTAAATACATAAGTGGTAAACCCTACATGTACTCACGAGACGATAGTAAAGAGGAAAAAAGAGAACTTTATGAAGGTGAAGAAAAAGGAAAGCTTTCGGTTGCGGGGCAGGGGCTTCATTTTTATATGCTCTCTCACCTCGATGAGTTGAAAGAGAAAAAAGTCCAAGATTTAAAGTTTTTAATACCAGGTCGTTTGGACTCTTACCTTTTTAAACTTAAGTTTATTAAGCAAGAGGGATCGCTTTATCACTTTGATGTTGAAATTGATCAATGGTTTTTGAGGCTTTTTGCACCTAAATTAGTTTTAATCTATGACTCAAAATTAAAGAAGCTCGTCAAATATACGGGATTGTCTAACTTGAAAAACAAAGAGGGAGATCTCTTTAACGTCGAAATCACTTACGAGTAAATTAAAAAAAATTCATTGTATTGGTTTTCTTTTCCATGAGGAGTAAAATCTTCTCATGGAAAAAATAAATATTGAAACTCTTATCTCTGACATTAGGCCTAAACTTCCCCTGCAGAACCCTCTGCATAGTTTTGTCCATAATAATATTCTTCAAAATTTTGAGGATGACCTTTTTCACATTGCTTTAGATAAGGCAACGGAGCTTTATAGGGCCAAGGGCTATTTAGCACATCAGGACTATCTGTCGAAGTATCATGAGGGAAAAATTTCACGCGAGAACTTCATGCAGGCGATTGAGCACTACATGATTTCCTATCTTATCCCACAGGGATTAGATAAAAAAATTATTGAAAAAATTCTCTTCTCCACTGATGTTTTAAAACCTGAAGATTTAGGGGAGAGAATATCCCGGGCAGATCTCTGGGAAGAGATAACGACGAGTTTTCAACTTTCTCAAGAATTGATACTTTTTCAAAAATCTTATCTGCGCCAGAGAAAACGCTGGGAAAAAGAGTATGGATTTCATTATCCAACCGAGGTTTATCCTTTCATCATTCGCCTCATCTCGAGTTTTTTAGATCAAGGGCAAAGCTTTTGGTCAAACCCTTATGTTCAAAAAGGATTCTTCTCCTTTCTTCAAGACGATATGAAAGCGACTTCTTTCTTTTTATCAGGGTGGATGAGCGAGCTAAGTCAGAAAGTTCAACTCTCGATGACGAAAAAACCCGAGGAGATTATCCTCGAGCATCTTGAAGCTAAAGGTCTCTCCCATGAGCAGGCTAAGTCTTATCTTCTTGATCTCCTCTTTGATCTGAAGGGCTGGTCAGGGATGGTGAATAAACTTGAAGTCGAACCATGGCAATCTCTCACTAAAGCACCGCAGATTAAGCTCGTGGACTATATCGCGATGCTAGTGATGGTTGAAGAATCGATTGATCTCCACTTAGCCAAAAAGTTTTCTGTCGATTTAACTTTTTCTTACTCGGAAAAATTCACTCTAAACCAAACTCAACAAGCACTTCTCATTTATCTTTATCACCGAGAGCTTGATCTTCAACTAGATCAGTTAGCTGCGATGGATATAGAAGTCAGAGAAGATTTCTTGAAAAATATTTTTCATTTTAGAAAATTTGATGTGATTAAAATTTGGCACGATGCCTATGAGCTGAGTTTTTATCAAGATGCCCTAAGTGCGGTGATTTCACATCAGTCAAAAAAACAGCAGAGGAAAGTATTGACTCCTGAGGCTCAGATATTTTTTTGCATCGATGACAGAGAGGAGTCAATCCGACGTCATATTGAGGAAGTTAATCCGAAGCTTCAAACATTTGGAGTCGTCGGCTTTTTTGGGATTGATATGTGTTTCAAGGGTGTGGAGAGTTCAAGGCACGTGGCCTTGTGTCCTCCCGTCATTAAGGCGAGTCGGATCATTGAAGAGGTCCCGGATAATAAGTTTCAGGAAGCTAGTTTTCAAAAAACACTTTCTCGTTTTGGTAAAGCAGATCTAGCCCTCTATTATAATTCTCGCTCTCTTGTGAGAGGGACAATGTCGACGATTTTCCTTGGACTCCTGAGCTCAATTCCTCTGCTTGGAGCTGTCTTTTTACCTTTCAAGTTTTCAAATATGAGGAAGAGAATTTTAAGTTCTCTTTTCCATACACCTCAGACACACCTGGAACTTACTCATTACGATGATTCACACGGCTATTCTCCTGAGGAGATGTCAAAAATCGTAGCGACTATTTTGAAGATGACAGGAGTTGTAAAAGATTTTTCACCATTTATTCTTCTCATCGGCCATGGTTCAACGAGTACCAATAATCCGTTTAAGCAGTCCTATGGTTGTGGAGCTTGTGGTGGTAATGCTGGATCACCAAACTCGAGAGTCTTTGCAAAAATGGCGAATGATCCAGTGGTCAGGGAACTTCTTAAAAAAGAAGGGATTTGTATACCTGAAGCGACGAAATTTGTGGCAGGCTTCCATGATACTTCGACAGACTCGATTGAGTTCTATGATACGCAGGATTTAAGCTCTGGTGACTCGGCGAAACTCGCAGAAATTCAGCACAACTTAAGTGAGGCTTGTCAGAGGAATGCTCTCGAGAGATGTCAGAGATTTTCATCCTTTGATGAAAAGAGTGCTCAAAAAGCTCTCGAGCATGTTCGTGAAAGAGCCTTTGATATCGCTCAGCCAAGACCGGAATATGGGCATAGTCTTAATGCTCTTGCGATACTCGGGCCAAGAGAGTTGACTGAAGGATTATACCTTGCGAGACGTTCGTTTCTACTTTCCTATGATTGGAAGATTGATCCTGATGGAGAAATCCTGAAAGGTATCATCATTGGTGGTATTCCCGTTTGTGTGAACATTAATATGGATTATTATTTTTCGACGGTTGATAATGATAATTTTGGCTGCGGCTCAAAATTACCCCTCAATTTAACTTCTCTCCTTGGGGTCATGGCGGGTGCACACAGTGACCTTAGGATTGGTCTTGCCAAGCAGATGATTGAAATCCATGAACCGATAAGGAATATGACCATTATTCATGCTCCGAAAGAGCGGGTGAAAAAAATATTTCTTGAGCATGGAAGATTAAAAAAGTTTATCAAAAATCAATGGATGAACCTTGTGGTTCATGACCCAGAGACAGGGGATTGGTTGATGTGGTCTCAGGATGATTTCCGTTTGATGAAGACTCCGCTTAAAGAAATGCCTGTGATTCAATCTTCTAAAGACCTTGTCAATAGCGACTTGCTTAACCAATTCTGCGAGATTCACTCATGATCCAGCTTATTTTTTATACGATGGTTTCAATTCCTCTTTTGTTTGCTCTGACGCTGGGACTGATTTTCTTCATGAATTTACCTCTCCCTGAAAAGATTTTAAGTCTTGTCGCGCGTTGGTTAAGTCTGATCGTTTTCTTTATATCAACTTATCTTCTTATTGGTTTTTTATTTTTTAACTTCGAGCCACAAAGCATGTCTTTAGGCCATTGGATGCATCTGAAGTCCTTTCACTTTGATATTGATTTTAAGCTTGATCGCCTCGGGATTCTCTACGCTTTCCTGACGACATCTTTGATAGGGATTATTTTAAAATTTTCTAAAAACTATCTTCACCGGGAGGCGGGATATTTCCGGTTCATTTTGCTCATGAACCTTCTGATGTTCGGACTTTTTATTTGTTCATTCTCTCATGCACTCGATTTGTTTTTTGTAGGTTGGGAGCTTGTGGGAACGACCTCTGTTCTTTTAATTAGCTACTTCTACGATAAAAACCAGCCTGTGAAGCACGCGTTTAAAGCTCTCGTTTCCTATCGTATCTGTGACATAGGTATTCTATCTGCGTCTGCGCTCGCTCACTATTCTTTAATGACCACGCATTTTGACGATGTCATCAGCCAAGGGCCAACCTTCTGGGGGCATAGTTCGCTTGGGTTCATTATCGGTCTTCTTTTGATCTTTGCATCTCTTGCGAAAGCTGGTCAATTCCCATTCACCTCGTGGCTTCCAACTGCTATGGAAGGACCAACACCTTCTTCAGCTATTTTTTATGGTGCCCTCTCCATTCATCTGGGGCCATTTCTTCTTTTGAGATTTTATCCTCTTATTTCTGAATCTTATTTTCTTCTTCTTTGTATTGGATCAATTGGTTTGTTCTCGGCTATTTATGCGACACTCGTTGGCCGAACTCGCTCTGATGCAAAAACCATGTTAGCCTTCGCAACGATCTCTCAAGTTGGGATTATCTATTTCGAGATTTCTCTTGGTTTAGTTGAACTCGCTGAGTTTCATTTAGTCGCGCATGCTTTCTTAAGAACTTATCAGTTCCTTCGCTCAGCTTCATTAATTCAAGACTTTTTTAATAATCCAACAGTGAGAGATAATATTTTTGTAAAAAGATCGCTGTCGATCGAAAAGTTTTTTCCGATGAGTTTTCGTCGACGCTTCTACCTTCATGCTCTTCATTCTTTTCACTTGGATTTTTTAACGAGTCGTCTCCTGACATTCACTCAGTCCTCAGTCTCTGCCTTGTTTAGATTAGAGAATCTCATGCTTGAGGGTGAGAAATTTTTTGTTAAAAACATCTTAAGAATTAAGTAGGTTTCATGTTTATTTTTATCTTACTTGTCCTTTTCTTTTTGATCGCAAAACTTTTGCCTAAGTTTAATCTCTTCTTCATAAGTGGTTTTTTGATCCTGGTTGTGAGCTATGTTCTTCTTAGTTTTGGTTTCGCTCATGAACTTGCGAGATCAGAGTATTTTAACTTCGATCTTAACCCTGTGAGTCTGGTCGTTTCTCTGGTTTTTTCTCTTTCACTGATGGTTTCCCTGATATCGACCAAGAAGTTTTTTACACCGACTATCTATACAAAACAGTTAATTATTCTTTCCGTCGGGATTATCCTCGCAAATAATCTTTTTGTTTTTTTCCTCTTCTGGTTTATTCAGAGAGGATTTATTATGCGTCAGCTGATTGAGAAGATGAAAAGCAAGTCAACTGAACTTGGATCGAGTTTTATTTTTCAACATACGATTGGTTTTTCCATCGCAGGCTATTTCATTTATCTTAGCTTGATGAAAGGAGCTCTTTTTTTACCGTTTAATAAAATCCCGATGGAGTTCTTTGACTCACAGACTATGCTGACAGGGCTTATTTTTGCTTTCTTTTCACACGGGGTCATTCCGTTTCATCGGTGGTTGCCAGATTTTCTTTTTACACAAAACTGGCTTGATGCAAGTGTGACTCTGATGACCAGGTCAGGTATTCTTATTTTTGTTCAACTCATTTACCCACACTCTCAGATTTTAGGTGGTGACCTTAAGCTTCTGTTTGTCATTTTATGTTTACTCACATCAGTTTATTGGTCAGTGAAGGGGCTGATGGATGTGAAGTGTTTAAAATCTCTCTCTTACCTTGTCTTAGCCCAAGTTGCGCTCATGATGACGGCACTTCAAGGAGATCATGTTTCGCTAATGGGTGCTTACATGCAGCTTATTGCGATTGGGTTATCAGCTCCGGCCATGCTTGCGATCCAATCATTTCTTGAGAGATCTTTCCCTTTGACTAGTATGGCGCCTTACCTGGGGCTAGCTAAAATCTATCCAAAACTATCCACTCTTTTTTGTTTGTTTGGTTTTACGATGATAGGTGTGCCACTAACAGCTTCTCATGTGGTGGAGGATTTAATCATCAACGGTCTCGTCCATGACTTTCCTGTATTCGGTCTTTTTCATATTCTTGCAAGCTGTCTCAATGGAATCCTTTTCTTTAGGATCTTCTTTAGGTATTTTTTAGGCGAGTTTCACGAGGCACGAGTGTTTTATCACAAAGAAGATGAGTTTGAGCTTTTTCCACTCTTAATGGTTATCATTTTTTTGATTCTGATGGGCTTATTCCCGTTTGCTTTCATCAAGTTTTTGAACCCGCTCGTTGCCTAGAGTTGAATCTTTGTCATTATCGAGTGAGAATATCTTGTCACCCCATTTAAGGAGTATCCATGTCTCTTTGTCCCTGTCGTCTGTTAGATGAGAATAAGCCTTCTTATGAAGAGTGCTGCGGACGTTTTTTAGAAACTCAAAAAAAACCTTCTACCGCTGAAGAGCTTATGCGAGCACGCTACACTGCTTATGTGAAAGAAAAGATTCCTTTCGTGGCTAAAACTCAAATCGCCGTTTCGGGCGATGAGTTTGATCAGGACGAAGCGCTGAAATGGGCCAGAAGTTCTGATTGGTTAGGATTAAAAATTATCCAAACTCAAAAGGGCAAGGAAGGAGATAAAACAGGGATCGTTGAGTTTCAGGCTTTTTATAAAGATAAAGCAACTCAAAAAGAGTTAGCTCATCATGAAACCTCACTCTTTGACTATCAAGATCAGTGGTTATTTAAAGAGGGACATATTCACGCAGGACAACCTATGAAAAGATTGTCTCCAAAACTCGGAAGAAATGATCCTTGCGGCTGTGGTTCTGGTAAAAAGTTTAAAAAGTGCTGTGGTGCCTAGGATGAATAAACAACTCATTCTCGATAGGCTCATCAAAAAAGTAGACGAAGAGCTGAGTGTGATCAAAGAAGCACACTTATCACAAAAAGCCTTTGCAACAGATCAAGAGTTCAAAGCAGAGAGTAAGTACGACACGCGCGCTATCGAAGCGGGCTATTTAGCGCAAGCGGAGCAGAAGAGGCTTGAGGAGCTTGAACTCGAGCGACAGATTCTCTCAGAAGTTGATTTAAGACAACGAGATCAAGTGGTCTCTATTGGTTCACTCGTTGAGCTTGAGTTTAAAGGTCAGAAGGCACTTTATTTTCTTATCCCAACAGCAGGTGGAACTCTTCATGTGGATGAATCGCAAGTCGTTGTTGTTGTCTCTGTTTTTTCTCCCTTAGGAGATAGTCTTTTAGGTCTTGGGGTTGGAGACGAGTTTGAAGTCGAAACACCTAAAGAGATGAGACAGTACCGGATCCTCAGCATCGTTTAAGTCACTGGAATTACTTGACTATAATGCCTTAATTTTATCTCACTTCTAGCCGATAAGTTGGCTAGCAAGTGAGGAGAATATGAAGTTTATTCTAGTGTTGTTTTTTTGCCATTTTGCATTTGCCAACGTGTCTCAGAATGAAGTTTCTCAGATGCTCGATCATATGGTGAAGGAAAATATTATCTCTGCTGAAGAAGCACGAAAGGCATCTATCAAAATGCAAGGCCTATCAGCCGAACAATGGGCGCAAATTAATAAAACAGCGAATGAAGTAGCAAAGAGAAGTCCAGCTTCTGTGACTCCGGTTGATAATCATCCTAAGTCTATTCACCAAATTGATCTCGACGGAGCTCAATTCAAACAAATTCAGAATGACCTTAAAAAGATTGTTCCTGAGTCGAAGGATTAGTCCTCCGTAACGATTCGAAGTCCGATTGAGAGTTGTTTTAAAACAAAGCTTACAGCACAGAAAGCGAAGGCTCCTGTGACAAAACTCGCCGATCCAAAACCATCTTCACAATCTTGATTCTTGGCCATTCCAGGTGGATTGTAAGTGAGACAACCTAACTCACTTGGATAAACAGCACGCTCCCTTGACCAAACCGCCCAGAGACCAAAGGCTTCTTCGTTTTCTCTCGGGAAAGAAAAATCCTGCCGGAGTTTTTTTCTAATCCGGGCCAGCAGACGATCGTTCTGTGAAATGGATAAGTCTGTGACGTTGATTTGTGTTGGATCAGTTTTTCCTCCCGCTCCACCCATGGTGATGAAGGGAAGTTTTTTATCACGACAAAAATTCATCATGTGTGCTTTTGCAGTAAAGTCATCACAGGCATCAACGATAAAGTCTGGTTTGAGATCTGTGAGGAGATTCAGATTTTTTTCGGTTAAATAGTTTTGGTAGCAGTTCACTTTCGTATGGGGAGAAATATCTTTAATCCGATTTTTCATCGCCTCAACTTTGAGTTGTCCCGTCGTAGAGTTAAGGGCATGGACTTGTCGGTTGATGTTCGTGACACAGAGATCATCGAGGTCGATAAGAGAGATTTCTCCAATCCCTGATCTCGCAAAGGATTCAGCCACCCATGAGCCAACTCCTCCTATTCCAATAATGACGAGATGGGATTGTTTAAATTTTTCAAAAGACTCTTTTCCGTAGAGTCTTTTAATTCCTGAAAATCGACTCTCATCAATTTCATCGAACGACATTTTTGTCCTTTAATATTTTTAATTGCCCACAAGCGGCGAGGATATCATCACCCTTGGTGGTTCTTAGCATGACTCGTAATTTCTTCTCAACAAGTTTATTTCTAAAGTGGTTAATTTCTTCATCGCTCGGTCTCTCGTAGACCGAGCCCGGGTAAGGATTAAAGGGGATGAGGTTGATGATCACAGGTAGTGGCGAAAGGAGTTTATCCATCTCATGGACATGCCTATCTTGCATATTAAAGTTTTTGATCATGAGATACTCGATCGTGATGAATTGTCTTTTGAGTCTTGGGAGCGTTTCAAGTGCTTTGAGCACATCAATAAGTGGATACTGCTTATTGATGGGAATAAGCTCATCTCTTTCTTCTGTGAATGGTGAATGAAATGAGAGCGCGATGTTCACAGGCGCGAGCTCTTGAATCCGTGGAATCTTGGGGAGAAATCCAGCGGTGGAGAGAGTGATTTGCCTAGGACCGACTTCACCGAGTTTTGGATGAATCAAGATCTCTATGGCTTGTTTGAGAGATTCAAAATTATGCAATGGTTCTCCCTGGCCCATAAAGACAATACTTGGAGTGGGGAGATCGGGGTAGTGATTTTTTAACCAGAATTTTGCGACGAGAAATTGCCCGACGATCTCAGAGGCTTGAAGGTTTCTTTTGAGTCCTTGTGTTCCCGTGTAACAAAAGGAGCACTTCATGGCGCAACCGACTTGTGTTGAGAGACAAACAGTAAATCGTTTGGCAAATGGAATCAGAACCGTTTCAACTTTTTCTCCATCACTAAATTCAACTTGAAATTTAACTGTTCCGTCTTGGGCCTCGAGGGTTTCAGAAATCTTGGGAAGATCATCAGAGAAGTCCTGTAACACGGCCGTCATGATCTTCTCTGGAAGTTCAGTGAGTCTGTTCTTGTAAACCCTCTGAAGAGTAGATGTGAGAAAATGAGTTGAATCAAATTGATCTTTGAAATAATCGTGAAGTTCAGTGAAGGAGAGTGAGTAGATTGATCTTTTTGTCATAGAGAGCACTATAGTGCTCTCTACTCATCTTGTCTTGAGCTCTAAGCAGCATCAATGTGAAGGTGATGATTTTTGATAATCCTTTTTTTGAGATAAGTCTCAATTTTCTTCACCATGATGGTATTGGTAGAGAAAGTAAACTGTCCTTTTTTTCCATCAAAAGTTTGCCACTGGAGTTCACCCCAGATAAGAGTTTTAGGAGTTGAGATCTCAAACTGCTTGAGTTGATTCAAGTTCCACGTCACTTCCTCAGGACCTTTCGAAAACATCTTCGAAATCCCTCGTGAGATAAGTTTGATTTTATCTTCGTGGATTTCAAGTTGATGATGTGGACCTTGTAGTGTGTAGAAAATCACGGTGCGTCTCCTGTGTTCTCGGCTGGTGAAATATCTTATCGTCTCTTAACTTTTTTTTCTGAAAAAAATCGAATGATTTTGAAAATAATTTTTAATAGTTAAAATTACATTCAATTTAAAAGAAAATTATTTAATCTTTTGAGGAAAAAAATTCCGCTTCAATAATTTTTTTTTCTTTGTAAAGCTTCGATCGAATGTTGCTACAAAGCATGTAAGTTTTTGTTTAATTTTTAAGCACAAACTCGACATAATTTGTCGGAAATATCACTAAATATAGTTGAATTGGCCGTCAAAAAAATGGCCAAGACACTACATATAGATTTTTTGCTTTTCAAATGTTCCAACACCCACTAGGCTAATAGACAAGACAGATATTAACCACACCACACACATCATGAAGAAGGAGCTGGGGTATGAGCATGGAGCCACTACTATCACAAACAACAGACAGATTCGTATTATTCCCAATTAAGTACACTGACATTTGGGACATGTACAAAAAAGCTATGGCAAGCTTTTGGACTGCTGAGGAAATTGATCTTTATTCCGACCTAGACGATTGGAACGGTTTAAACGAACAAGAAAGACATTATATTTCACACATCCTTGCTTTCTTTTCAGCTTCGGATGGCATTGTGAATGAAAATCTTGCTTTAAGATTTTACAACGACGTTCAGATCCCAGAGGCGAGATCTTTTTACGGTTTTCAGATTGCGATGGAAAACATCCACGCAGAAACTTATGGGCTCCTCATCGACACGTACATCAAGGACCCTCAGAAAAAAGATTATCTCTTTAAGGCAATCGATAATATTCCTTGTATTAAGAAAAAAGCAGACTGGGCCCTCAAGTGGATTTACGGAAACGAATCATTCGCGGAAAGACTTGTTGCTTTCGCAGCGATCGAGGGAATTTTCTTCTCAGGCGCTTTCTGTTCGATTTTCTGGCTCAAGAAAAGAGGACTCATGCCAGGTCTAACGTTCTCGAATGAGCTTATTTCTCGAGACGAGGGACTTCATACTGACTTCGCTTGTCTTCTTTACAGAGACTATATTACGAACAAACCTTCAGAAGCTCGCATCAGAGAACTCATCACTGAAGCAGTTGCTTTTGAATGTGAATTCATCACTGAAGCTCTCCCTGTTTCACTTATCGGGATGAACGCAGACATGATGAAAGAGTATATTCGTTTTGTGGCCGACAGATTGATGAGAACTCTTGGTTACAGCAATATTTATGAGGCGAAAAATCCATTCGACTGGATGGAGCTCATCTCAATGCAAGGAAAAACAAACTTCTTCGAAAGAAGAGTTTCTGAGTACCAAAAAGCAGGTGTTGCGAACTCGACTAAAGAGCCAGCAGGATCTCAGTTTACATTCTCAACAGACATGGATTTTTAAGGAGTAGAAAATGTACGTTATTACAAGATCAGGAAAAAGAGAGCCTGTCCAATTTGATAAGATCACCCATAGAATTTCTCAGCTCACCTATGGTCTCGACAGTTTTGTCGATTCTATTCAGGTAGCGAAGAGAACGATCAACGGTTTATTCGATGGTATTACAACTGATGAGTTGGATAACCTTTCCGCTGAAGTTTCTGCTTATATGACTTCGCTTCATCCTGACTACGCACGTCTTGCAGGAAGAATCGCTGTGGCAAATCTTCATCGTCAAACTTCAGATTCTTTCCAAGAGACAATGGATAGACTCTATTATTTTAAAAATGAGTTCTCTGGGGAGGCTCAACCACTTATCTCTGATGAATTTTATGAGTTTGCTAAACTTCACAAGGATAGAATCGCTACTGAAATCGCTTACTCTCGTGATTTTGAATTTGATTATTTTGGATTCAAAACGCTTGAGAGATCATACCTCCTTAAAGTCGCTGGAAAAATTGTTGAGAGACCTCAGCACCTTTTCATGCGAGTGGCTCTTGGAGTCCAAGTTGGAAATATTGAAGAGGCGATCAAAACCTATCATTTAATCTCTGAAGGTTGGTTTACTCATGCTTCTCCAACTCTCTTCAACGCTGGAACAAATAAAGCGCAGATGTCTTCATGCTTCCTTCTTTCAATGAAAGAGGATTCGATTGAAGGCATTTATGAAACTCTCAAACAGTGTGCTCTCATCTCTCAATCAGCTGGTGGAATTGGACTTGCTGTCCACAACATCCGTGCCAAGGGATCTTTTATTAAAGGAACAAATGGGACATCGAATGGAATCGTTCCAATGCTTAGAGTGTTCAATGATACGGCCAGGTACGTAGACCAAGGAGGCGGTAAGAGAAAAGGTGCTTTTGCTATCTACCTCGAGCCTTGGCATGCAGATATCGAAGATTTTCTTGAACTTAAAAAGAACCACGGAAAAGAAGAGTTACGTGCCCGTGATCTTTTCTATGCTCTCTGGATCAATGATCTCTTTATGGAAAGAGTTGAGACAGATGGTGACTGGTCGTTATTCTGCCCTAATAAGGCACCTATGTTGGCCGATACATATGGCAAAAAATTCAACGCTCTCTATACTCAGTATGAGCAAGAAGGTCGTGCCTCTAGAGTCATTAAGGCTCGTGATTTATGGTACAAAATCATCCAATCTCAGATTGAGACAGGATCTCCTTTCATGCTCTATAAAGATCATGCGAATGAGAAGTCAAACCAGAAGAACTTAGGAACGATCAAATCGTCGAACCTTTGTACTGAAATCATTCAGTACACTTCTGATAAAGAGATTGCGGTTTGTAACTTAGCTTCTATTGCTCTTCCAAAGTTTGTTGAGAATGGAGTGTTTAACCATCAAAAACTTTTTGATGTTACTTACCAAGTTACAAGAAACTTAAATAGAATTATTGATCTCAACTACTATCCAGTTGAAGAAGCTCGATACTCGAACATGAAGAACCGTCCAATCGGTATCGGAGTTCAGGGTCTAGCAGATGCGTTCTTTAAACTCCGCTTACCGTTTGAGTCTGAAGGAGCAAGACGCGCTAATAAAGAGATCTTTGAAACGATTTACTACGCATCGATCACAGCTTCTTGTGATCTTGCTAAAGAGTTCGGAGCTTACGATTCTTATGAGGGGTCACCCGTTTCTCAAGGCGTTCTTCAACCGGATATGTGGGGAGTTCGTCCTTCTGAAAGATGGGACTGGACAACTCTAAGAGCGAAGATCAAGCAGTACGGAGTGAGAAATTCTCTTCTTATGGCACCTATGCCAACAGCTTCAACTTCTCAAATCTTAGGGAATAACGAGTGTATCGAACCGATCACTTCCAACATGTACACTCGCCGAGTTCTTTCTGGAGAGTTCGCTGTTGTGAATAAATTTTTGGTGAAAGACCTTATCCAACTTGGACTTTGGTCTGAAGAGATGAAAGATAGAATTATCGCTCACAATGGTTCAGTTCAGTACATCCCAGAGATTCCGATGGAACTTAAGGAACTTTACCGAACGGTATGGGAAATTAAGCAAAAATCTATCCTCGAGATGGCAGCGGATCGTGGAGCTTATATTGATCAATCTCAGAGCTTAAATATCCATATGGAAGACACCAATTTTGGTAAACTTTCATCCCTGCATTTCGCAGCCTGGAAACTTGGACTCAAGACTGGAATGTATTACTTGAGAACTCGTCCTGCTGTTGATGCGATTAAGTTTACGATTAAGGAGACGGTCAAGAAGACTGAAACCGAACAGCAAGCTGCAATGATGTGTTCTTTAGATAATCCTGAAGATTGCGTCAGCTGCGGAAGCTAGATATCTGTCGATGGGCTCCCTCGGGAGCCCTTTTTTTTATATTAAGTTATAATTCATTTCTGGTTGAAGTTGTTCACCACTTAGATTTTCTAAGGAACTTGGGATAACCGAGTGGGGGGCAAGAGGTAAAGGTTCAAAGGATCTTCCTTTTTTCAGCCAAAGCATTTGATCTCTTTCATGGTACTCAACTAAAAACCCTTTTTTACGAACTTCATCCATAGCCGTATCTGTGTCAAGAACAACACCACGATCATAGAATTTGATTCTTGTGAGATCTGTATGAAAAGTGATGCCATCAGGTTTGAGCACCCGAAGAACCTCATTGATGAGTTCTATTTTGTAGCGGATTTGAGGCATAGTACGAATTGAGAAGACGAGATCAAACTTTTCATCACCGTAAGGAATCCTACGTCCAAAATCCAAATCTTGAAAAACAATATAGGGGAGTTCTGTGTGCTCGAGTTCTTCTTTAGTAAAAACTCCATTTTTAATGGCCGTGAGATAGAAACTCTCACGTCTGAAAAATGAGTGAGTTTTCTTTTTAGCAATCCCATAAAACTCCACCTCAGGAAATTTCTTTTTCAACTCCATAAGGACCAGACCATCCCCTAAACCAATCTCCATGACTCTGGTTTTAAGACCAAGAGATTTATTTTTGGCTATGATTTCTTCAAGAAGATAATCGAGGTTTTTAGGTTTAATTTTATTTACGAGAGTGGAGAGATTTGTTCCTGTATTCGATTTTGAGTCAAACTGAGCAGAGTCTAGATTAATCGACTGTACCGATTGATCAGTCTGAAGAATCAGATTGATACAGAAAAAAACCAAGAGTGATGATAGAGTAATAAAAAACGGCTTAAGTCCCATGAATCAATTTTATCTTATTTTGACAATTTCGGAAAGAAGCCTGATATTTAACACAAAAATGTGAGGTACTAAAATGAAATACATGATCGTTCTTCTTATGCTCTCTTATTCACTTCTAACTTTGGCCAATGAAAAAGGTCTCGGCGTCAGTTTCGGAAACCCAACTGGTCTTAATGGTAAATACTGGTTAGGCGAAAACACGGCCATCGATGGAGGGATGGGGCTCTCTCTCGGACAGAGTGTTAACTTTAGTGTTCACTCCGACTTCCTTTATCATCAAAAAGTAGCTTTTTATTTTAAGGATGAGCATCCTCTCGATCTTTACTATGGTGTGGGGGCGCGATTTGAGTTCGCTGATGCTATCGAAGGTGGGATCAGAGTTCCTGTAGGGCTTCTTTATAACATTACTGAACAATCAGCAGATGTTTTTGTTGAAGCTGCTCCGATTATTGATATCATTTCTAGGAAGGGACTTGAGCTTCATTTACTTTCTGGAGCTCGTTACTATTTTTAAGGCTAAAAATGAGTTTGAAGGGCGAGGAAGGATTTAATGAGTTTTATCGCCAGATGTATGGCGATAGATGGGATACCCTCTCCCGATCACTAATTGCGCCTAAAAAGCATATTGCCGTTTTAAATCCTTTTGTTCCTTACACAGGTGAGAAGAAGCATTTCTCAGGGATTGATTACCTTGAGGAAGATCAATTTCCTGCTCCTGAGCGCACTCTTAATTCTTACATGAATTATTACCTTATGGATGCTGCAAGCTTTCTGCCTATCGATGCTCTTGAGATACAGACCGGAGATAAAATTGTTGATCTTTGTGCAGCTCCAGGAGGGAAAAGTCTGCTCTGTGCTTTTAAGCTAGAGAACACTGGTCTTCTTGTGTCGAATGATCGCTCTGCAGCCAGAAGATCAAGGATTCATAAAATTTTTGAAGAGTATATCCCGCAAACAAAGCGCTCTAATCATAAAGTTACTGGTCACGATGCCACGAAGTGGAGTCTTTATGAAAAATCTGTCTATGATAAAGTTTTGTTGGATGCCCCTTGTTCATCTGAGCGACATGTATTGATGGATAAGTCAGAACTCAAAAATTGGTCTCAAGGAAGATCTAAGGCAATTGCCATCACTCAGTTCGCCATGCTTGCCTCGGCGCTGGATATTGTGAAAAAACAAGGAACCATAGTCTACTCAACTTGCGCTCTATCGGATTGGGAAAATGATCAAATTATTGAGAAGCTTCATCTCAAAAGAAAAGGAAGATTCGAAATTGTAGAAAAGACTTTTCCATTCGGGGAAAAAACACAATTTGGATGGAAAGTTTTGCCTGATAAAACCGGTTACGGGCCCTTTTACCTAAGCGTTATTAAAAGATTAAATTAAGTGATAAAATAGAAACAACCAGGGGTGTAGACGATGTGGATAATCTCGATGTTTCTTACGGTTTTTACACAGGCAACAACATGTGATCATCAACCTGATCGCTTTAACTGTGTCAAATTTATTAAAAACTATGATGGAGATACAATTACGATTGATATCCCTCAGGTTCATCCTTTCTTTGGTAAAAAAGCCAAGATCCGTTTGATTGGAATTGATACACCAGAGCTTCGTCCTAAGGGTGAGGCTAATCCTTGTGAAGCGGAGTGGGGTAAGGTAGCGAAAAAGTTTGTTGAAAACGAACTAAGCTCGGCGAAGAGAATTGATCTGACGGATGTAAAGTCTCTTGATAAATACGGAAGAATCTTAACAACTCTCATTTATGATGATAAAAATCTCAATAAACTCATGATCAAAAATTACCTCGCAGTACCATATTACGGTGAAAAAAAACCGAAGGTTAATTGGTGTGAGATGATGGAGAAAAGAAAAAATGAAGGCAAAAAACTTTAAATCAACAAAGAAATTTAGTGGATTCCCATGCACTCATCGTCAGTGGAGAGCTGAATCCCATTGCCGTTTTGTTCATGGATACTCTCGAACTTTTTATTTTGAATTTGAAGCCACCTCACTCACTCCAGAGGGATGGGTTGTGGACTTTGGTGGATTGAAAGAAATCAAAGCATGGCTTAACCATATGTTTGATCATACTTTTCTCGTTGCTCAAGATGATCCAAAATTATCAGACTTTCAAAAACTTCATGACGACGGTGTGATTCAGTTAAGAGTAATGCCTAACCCTGGCATGGAGGGGACTGCCCTTTACGTTTATGAGAAAGCCTCTGAGATCCTTAAAAAACTTTATGGAGAGCGAGCACGGATTTCTTTTCTTGAGGTTTCAGAGAACGAGAACAACACGGCCCAATTTCATCCAGACCATTAAGACTTGATCCATTCTTACAGGATCATATTCTTTGGAGTTTAAAAGGTATATCTCTTTAGGTGCCTTAGTAATTTGTGCCCACTGTTTAAAATAATCATCATTGAAATAGTGAATCATGGCAGACTTAAGACACTTCAAAAGATGGATCGGGTAGGCATTCATATCGGCAATCAAATACTCAAACTCATTTTTAAAATCTAAATGATCCAAGCGAAAGTAATCAAAAGTTTGATCGAGAAGGTGATAGAAATCCATCTGTCCTTGTTTATTTTCATCAGAGGAGAAAAAACGATGAGCATGAATTAGATCATGCATGAGAAAACTCAATTGATCTCTCTCTCCGAGAATATACTTGGTCATTCTCTCATCCTTAATGAGTGTGACGTATCTTCCTCCTTCTTTTTGCTTTTGAAGAAGTTTTTTAGGGCTAGGGATATGGTGAACGAGTTCAAGGTCCCAGTCACCTCGAAGCCAATAAAGAAGAGTTTCATTCACTGAGAGAGGAGTTCCCTTAAGGGAGAACTGGATTAAGATATCTTCAATGGTCGAGAGCCCTTGGAGTTTTTTTTCGAGCTCTGGCCTAAAGTTAAAGGGAAGAGATTTTAAATCTAGTCCAGATTGAACTTTTGAAGTACTTCTTTGTTTTCCACAGGCCCAGTCTTTCGGAAAACGGAGATTTAAAAAATAAAAGAGATAACACGTTGCTAGCTGTGCTCCAGAAAGATTAAGTTTTAAGAATGAGGCGAAGTCGTTTTGGAAGGCTAGAAACTCTGATTCGAGTGTTTCTTCACTAACGAGTCTTGGTTTAAATTTAGTCATTTTTTTCTGACGTAAACTACTTTATCAACTTCGGCAATCAGCTTGTTCTCTACGTCGACAATAGAGACGAGAAAATGAGCATCAAGTTTTTGCTCCGTCTCAAGTTTCAATTTTATCTCATCAATTTTTTCTTGAGTGAGTGTGAATTCAGCAAAGACGGCACTGCGACCAGGTTTTTTAAAGCGAATGGAGGCAGCCTTATCCCAAACGATGTAATCAGGACCGAGATTTTTAATCAGCATCAACATATACCAAGGATCAGTCATAGCGTAGAGAGAACCTCCGAACTGTGTTCCCATGTAATTCTTGTTGTAGAAGGTGAGTTTCATTCTTACCTTGCAGTATCTGAAGTCTGAGGACATCTTCAAAAGCTTGATTCCTCCACCGAGAAATGGCCCGTAGAAATTGATTGCATACTCTAAAAATTTCTGCCTAAGTTTTAACTTGAGACTCATGGTGAATTTCCCTTCTTTGAGTTATAGTCATCTCATGAATCCTGAGAATTTTAAATACCCAACTCATAGAAAAATCTTCTCTATTGGATCGAGAACCTACGAATTGGAGCTTATCCGTGACCTCGATGAGGCGATTGATCTTCTTTGTGCTTCGATTGATCCAAAAGAGCAGATGTCGGTGTTCGCAGAGGATCTTTGTCCCTATTTTGGCTTACTCTGGGATGCGGGGCTGGCCCTTGCCCATTTTATTGATCTTCATCATCAGTCGTTTAAAGATAAAAGAGTTCTCGAGCTTGGAGCGGGAGTTGGGTTACCCTCGCTCGTTGCTTCTCATCACGGTGCATGTGTTCTGACGACGGATTTTCATCCCCAAGCCGAAGAGTATTTCACAAGAAACCTCTCACTCAATCAATTGAAGGGAGAGTATCAGCGCTTAAACTGGCGAGAACAACATGTTTCGGAAACTTTTGATATTGTGATGGGGTCAGATATTCTTTATGAAGGGAAGCATGCTTTAGAAGTTGCAGAAGGCCTCGTGAGATTTTTAAGACCTGGAGGAGAGATTTACCTCTCCGATCCAGGCCGAGCCTATTTAAACGGATTCATTGAGTCGATGAAGAGATTTGATTTAAAACATCAAAAGATCATCACACGACTTAATGACAAAGATTATTATTTATATCGTTTTTATGACTATCGAATGTACTGAGTTAGAAAATACAGACTTACGGCCATGGCAAACACGGTTAACTTAAACATCATTCTCCTCCTTGAGAATAACTAGATCAACTTCAACTTTAGCGTAAAATTTTTGGCTCTCAAAGAAATTTAAGCTTGAGATATTTGCTTGGATATTCGTCTCGACACGTCGCAAATGCTAGGCGAAAACAAGGAGTTTTGGTATTCTGGACTCCATTTATCTTTCATCTCTAGGAGTTCTTGTGGGCCGTAAATGGAATAACATTAAAATGAAAAAAGCTGCTCAAGATAAGCAGCGTTCTCAAAACTACACGAAAG
>Ga0255183_1000306_pt1 | contig 21200 bp, 13 predicted proteins | sample Atl_UVDOM_RepB_8_FD_183638 | JGI IMG/M metagenome (GOLD analysis project Ga0255183, IMG submission 183638) | Freshwater microbial communities from Altamaha River, Georgia, United States - Atl_UVDOM_RepB_8d | ecosystem: Environmental > Aquatic > Freshwater > River | place: USA: Georgia...
AATCGCCTAGACGCACCTATGAGGGCGTGATCAAGACAAGATCCAATTTTCTCTCTCACTGAATGTTTTTCTACTTCACTGTTAAGTTTTGATAGCGGAGCCTGAGTTGATGGTTCGCAGTTTTCTTCAGCGTAAACATTCGCTACAAACGAGAAGAAAGATGATGATTGTTTCTTTTGATTAAAGATATTTTTTAAATGGTAGATTTCTGATGAGGAGAAATTTAAGGCTATAATGGTAAAATCTGTCTCGTAGGTTCTGATGGAGAAAAGAGAACCTTCTTGTTCATTGACGTTATTAAGTTTGAGGCCGCTTTTAACAAAGACGGCTTGCCTTAAGTTTGTGCTAAGATAGACGCCATCGAAGATTGAGTTTTTGGTAACAAATCTTTCTTGGGAAAAACGTGAGAGTCCCAGCTGTTTTAATTTTGCCTCTATCGATTGAAGGGCACTAAACCTTTCATTGATGAAATCATCATGGTTGATTGTCCCCCATGAATTTAGTGCCATCAGTATAATTAGTGATACAATTTGCATTTTTATTTAGCGTAACCACAGCTAATCATGAGGCGTTTAGTTTCGTTCTTCTCAGTCTTACTTAAGACTCTGAATTCATCATTAAGATCCATCAGCTCAGAAACTGCCTGACCAAAGGCAGTTCTCTCATTCATAGGTTTAGCCGATGAGAGGAGAAGCTTTTCGCCAGCAAGCTCATAGGTTCGTGCTAGACCGTCAATCTGGGTCGGTGACCACTGATTTAAAATCTGAACCATCTTTTCAGTGTTGTGCTTTTCATAACTCGAAATAGCAATGACTGCCCTTAAAACTTCATGCCTATCAGATTTAGCAAGTCTCTCGGGAGATAATCCTTGGATAATCTCTAAACTGCTGCTAATGACTTTTTCTCTTTTAATCGGATCAATCGGAAGTCTGTAGTAAAAGAGTTCTAGTCTTTTAGCTTCTTGAGCAGTGAAGTTTCGTCCAAATTTTGTGAGAACATTTTTAAAGAGAAGCACTTCTTTATCGGAAAGTTTAATTGTCTGCATGATAGTGAGAATACTACTTTCAACAAGCTTGGCATCTTTACTTGTAAGATTAGCGACAAGCTCTTGGGCTTTAAGTTCTTTTACGCCATGTTCTTTTAGGACTGATTGAAAGGCAAGCTTCGTTGACTCTTGTCCAAGCGATTTTCCAGTTAAAGCAGCTCCTGTTAAACTGACTAAGCCTTTACCGATACCAGACCCCCAAAGGTCAATACCAATTGCCGCTAAAGCAAGGTTAAGAACAACAACACCTTTAGCTTTTGAGTAGCTGTCTATTGTTCCTAGTTTTTTACCACCAAGGATATTCTCAGGAGCGTTGAAAGCTCTCTCTTTGCTTTGCACGTATTGAGTATAGTCATGGTAGTAGACCATTCCTGAAATTGGTAACACGGCAAATGTACTGAGCGCCATAGCACTCATACTTTGAAAAGCGGTTCCGGCGAGAAGAGCTGGACCATACCAACTAGTGAAGAGGGCTGTACCAATCATACTGCCTACGATGAGGACATTATTTTTCATTTGAGTTTTCGAAACAAATTCAGATAGTCCCGTGGCGGTTCCACAGTATTGATCATTTTCTGTAAGAAATTCGTTTAAGACTGGGCCATACTTCATAAACTCAATGAGAGCTTTAGCCCTAAAGTGAAGTTTAGTTGGATCAGTAGCGAGATACTTATCATTAGTAAGGAGACGATCAATCCGAGATTTTTCATTAAGAGAGTTTTTAAGTAACTCTTTTGTTGCTACCGCTATCTCTTCGTTGGTCGGATTTGCGCTTCCAAGAAACCCCATAATCGGTATTTGAGCCAGGATTTCTAAATATTTTGCTTTGTACGTGAGTTGTAAACGACGTCGTTTAAGCATTAAAAAGTTATTGTAAGGAGCGTTTGGGTCTGCTTGGTAACCCATAAGGTCTAAGCTTGGGATAGAGTAGGCTAGGTCTGAAGGAGAGGGTGCAATTTTCTCCCACTGCTTATTAATTTCGGCAGTATCTTTATTGTACTGCTTTACAGCAAGGTCAAGCTCTTCAGGAGTCAATGGATTTGTCTTTGGAGCGAGAGTCCCACTTGCTTCTTTAAGAAGTGAATTTATATTATCTTCAGGTTTTGTTTCTTCGGCAGTGAGAGTTATTTTTTTATAAGTTGAAAGTGCAAGATTAAAACGCAAATGAGGTCTAACAACTTTAATCGTTTCTCGTACACTTGCAACCATTTCATCGCAGAGATCAAAGTTGTAGGTTTTTTTATCTTTCTTTTGCTCAAACCACTTTTGATTTCTTAATGCGCAGTTAATGAGAATTTCAGAATAAACGATATTCTGTTCGACATTTTTTTGAGCTTGAAGACCGACTTGAGTTAAAAAGTTTAAGGCTGCTCTTGTTTCAGCTTCATTACCGAGTTTTGAGAACGTTGTTTCCCAGAAATTTGTATGAGGCACGATCGTAGCATCAATACCGCATTGCTTAGATTCTTCCCATACCTTTTGTTGTTCCTTGTATTCTTTAGGATGGAGGAGAAGTTTGCCTTGGCAAGCAGCAAAAGGTGACCGAACTCGTTCAACCGTAGCCGAAAGTGTAAGAGAGTAGAGAACTATTAAAAATAAACCTATGGTTTTCAACTTACTTCTCCTGAGGCTTCGGATAGAGAAACATTTCAGCGGTCACGAAAAAGAAAATATTAATCCCAACACTATAAGCAGTCCTTGCAGCGATGTTTGTCGCTGAAGCCCAAGCTGCTGTAGGATAAAGACATGAGATACCCATGAGAAATTGGTTGATCGGTAATCCTGCTGCAATACCCAGAGCTCCCCAAGTGGCATTAAAAGCCCAGTAATGACTTGCTGGGACTTGGTACTCATTAGGAGATGATGGAGTGATTAAGTAAACACCTGCACCAACTGCATCTAGTGATTCATGGAATGCCGTTGCTTGAATGAATCTCACCATCATTGTTCCATTACCATTCAAGAGAAGTGTTCCAAGTCCGTTAGAAATAGCCGTCATAAGTAGGTTGATGGAAATATCCTTCACTCTGATTTCAGATGTACCATTAATATAAAGGTAACTTCCAAGAGTGATAACCTCACTGATTGCCACTTGCTTTAAAGCCTCATTGACGGCCCTTTTATTGTAAACAGCTTCAGTTTTAGGTTGATTTTCAAGACATTCTTTCATCCCCTGGTAGAGACGAGTTCCCTGTTTTGATAGTGAGGCTTTTTCAGCTCCTTGGGCTTCTTTCATTTTGGGAAAATAACCCTCTTCATTGAAAGCCGTTTTTTCAGGATCGAGAAAGAATTTTGGCTCTTTTAATTTCGGTTCAACACTATTTTTTATAATCGATGCTGTTTCTGGATGAGGATTTAGTAGTCTTTGGCCTAAAATTTCTACGAGTATTTTTTCCTCTTGAGAGAGTTGAGTTGCGAGGTCTTTTCCTGGCTTGATTTTACCTTGCTGTACAAGTTTACCTCTGAAAGTTGCGACATACCCATCAATCTCATGCAGCTTATTCAGCATCTGTTGTCTGAAAAGTTTATTGACCGGTTTATTCACTCTTTCCATGAACTTAATCATTTCTGCTCGGTCACGAAAACCAAAGTCCTTGAGCATCTTTTTACCATTAGAAGTTTGAAGAACAAATTCCGACGCTTGAGAAAGCTTAACAATCTTGGTTTTGCCAATACTTTTCACCGACAATTTGGCGAAATTCTCTGCACACACATCGGCGCCTGCAGAATAAGGAAGGAGAGTCAAAACTGAAAACAAAAGGATAATTTTTTTCACGTTTTTCTTTTCGGTTAGTTAGTAAAAAGGTTGAGTGTTTTAATTCACTACCGGGTTGTTTGACAAGAATTTTAAAGACTTAAGTGTATTTTTTATCCACTAAGTGGTGACATTTTGACTATCTCTGGCATGGAATTTCTTTTATTTTCTACCATCGACTTTTCAATAGCTTGTATCAAATTCTAGATTAACTCAATAAAAGGAATTTTATGAGATGGGTTTACGGTCTTACGTGTTTTACGATTTTTATGATTCTTTTTTGGTTAAAAATTTCTGGATTTTAAAGTGTAAACTTTACTCCTTCTCTTGTGTATTTTCGAAAATCCAGTATTATCCGCTCGCTTTTAAATTAAACTAAAGGATTTTGTATGAAAGGTATTATTGGCTTAATCGCCATGATAACTTTCTCGACTCATGTTTTTGCATTCTCAGAGATTGAACAATCACTCTCTTCAGAAATCATTCAAAAATTTGAGACGAGTAAGTTTTTAAACTCAATGATCGATCAGTTCGAAAGTGTTCACAAGGTAACCTGCGAGGGTAGTTCCGATTTGGTAGAGAACAAGCTTGGACTTTATCCGCGACAAATTCGCTACTCAGCTCTTTGCACGGGAAAATCTTCTCCTCTTCACATAACAATCTACTCGACGTACTTTTTCGACAAGCAAGAGTTAGTGTTTGGATTTCAGAAATTTATTGTTAAGAAGGAGAATTAAAATGAAAACAATTCTCCCCCTTTTATTTTTTGTTTCGATGTCATCATTTGCAAGTGGCTTTTTACTTGAGAACCAAATGAAGAATATGCTTATTCAGCCATATAAATCGAAAAAAATATTTCATTTCCTCGACAGCATAGAACTCAAAAATCATCTTCACACTTTTGAGAAAAAAAATGATTTTCTTTGTGAAGCGGGAACGGCTCATTTTATGAAGTATAAAGACAACATGGTTGTTAAGTTTCATGCTGGCTGCATGGATAAAACATATCAATTTAAAAATGTTTATCTTTACTTCACTCCGATTGAAGAGTCGGGGAGAGAGACAAGTTATAAGTTTTTAGGCAGTAGGGTTCAATAATAGATAGCCTGAGTGCCCTTGAACGTTACTGCTGGCACTCAGGTTTTCCCTTTTAGCGTTATTTCAAATCTTTTGCTCATTCTCATCAATATCGCCACAAATTAGTGGCTCCTCTTACCTGACTAGTAAACTACAGAAAGGTCGTTCCATGAGATTCAAGGACCTTAGCAGGCAAATCTATCCCTAAATCTAAATAAAAATTTTCTCATATAAAATAGAGAAGTGTCGATATTGTTAATAAGAACAAGAGTTTAACTATGAATGTGCACAAAAAAACAATGATTACTAAGCATTATAAAAATATTTTTATCATGCTTATTATACTGATCCACCAAAGCAGTTTCGCTGTTGATACTCTTAGTTATTCTGGTCGATTGGTTAACACTAACGGTTCTCCTGTTACTGGTCCAGTTAGTTTAAGATTTGATTTAGTCTATTCCAATAATGTTAGTGTCATTATCTGTGGAAAATCTATTCCTAACGTTGGTTTAACGAATGGTGTTTTCAATACTAAGTTAGAATTTCTAGCGACAGATTGTGGTAATAAATCTTTCAATCAAGTGCTTGCAGATATACCTAACGGAGAAACAATTTCAATCCGTGTTACGGATGAAACAAACTCGAAGATTTATAGCTATCAATCTATTCAATCTGTGCCTTTTTCTAATTTATCTGAAATTTCTAAAAATCTTGTATCAATGGGTGCTACCGCTGGAAAAGTCCTAAAATTTAATGGAACAACTTGGGTACCTGGAGACGCGGGTACAGGAAACGGATCAGTCACACAGATTAATACGGGGACTGGTCTTGTTGGTGGACCTATTACAAACTCTGGGACAATCTCAATTGCTAACGGCGGAGTCGATACGGCTCAGCTTGCGAACGGAGCTGTCACAGATGCTAAAGTTGGTACAGGGATCTCAAGAGCTAAGCTTTCTCCTGGAACCGCTGGAGCAGTTCTTGTTAACGATGGTTCAGGTTTTATTTCAGAAGTTTTCCAACTTTCGATTCTTCAAGGTGGTACGGGTGCCAATAACCCAGCAAGTGCCAGACTTAACTTAGGTCTTGGTTCTGCAGCTGTGGCTAATATTGGTAATAATGCTACTGATTTGAGTCAAAATTCGAGTATTCCTAGTTGTGCTAATAATGAAAAACTTCAAATGAGCGCAGGTCCAATTTATACATTTACTTGTGTGACGGATCAATCGACAGATGCTTCAAAGTTACCTCTTGCTGGAGGAACAATGAGTGGCGTGATTGATATGGGTGCCAATAAAATTTCTAATATGGCCCAGCCAACAGTGGCTCAAGATGCGGCGACAAAAAAATACGTTGACGATGAAATTACCAATAACAGTGTTTGGTCAAAAGTTGGTAGTGATGCTTATCGAGTAGCCGGAAATGTTGGGATTGGGACATCGACTATCTCTGATAAGCTTCATGTTGTGGGAGCAGTCAGATCGACTCTTGGTGTAAAATATGAGGATTCAAATGGTGCAGGTAATTTTGTTCAAATCAGAGCACCTTCAATTGTACCTACAAGCTATACTCTCTTCTGGCCTACAACCATAGGAACTCCGGGACAAGTCTTAACCACAGATGCCATTGGTAATCTTTCATGGTCATCTGTGAATACCACAACTCTTGGTGGAGACTTATCAGGAACAATTAATAATGCTCAAATTATTGCTGGTGCTGTAGGAACATCTGAAATCGCAGACTCTTCAGTTACAAATGTTAAACTTAGCTTAACCGATGGTGGAATTGCACAAGTTAAAATCACTAACTTAGTTTCTGATCTTGCTGGAAAAGAGCCTGCTATTGCAACGGGTGCTGCGGGAACATACTTTGCAGGAAATAAAACATTTCAAACATTGAACACTGCTGCTGTCCCAGAGTCTGGTAACCTTTATTTTACTGAAGCAAGAGTTTTATCAAGTCTTCTTGCTGGTTTCTCATCAACAACAGGAACAGTGAGTTCATCTGATTCAGTAAAAAGTGCCATTGAGAAAAATGCAGGAAATATCGCAGCTCTTCAAGGAGTTCAAGCGAACTATGTCTTAAAAGCTGGCGATACCATGTCTGGTGCTTTAAATATGGGTACTAATAAAATTTCAAATCTCGCTACTCCTACGCTTGCGGCAGACGCAGCCACTAAAGCTTATGTTGATTCCCAAATTTCTGGCTCAACATCGTGGACTGAAAATGCAGGTGATGTTTATCGTTTAACTGGCAGAGTAGGGATTGGTGTTATTCCAACTCAAGCTCTTGATGTGGTTGGTAATCAAAACATCACAGGAATGATTCGATTTAAAAGTAATACACCTAATTACGTTGAACTCAAGGCGCCTGATCTTTTAGGAGCCAATTTAACTTTTAGCTTACCTCTTAATTATGGATCGAATGGACAAGTTTTAACTTCTAATGGTGCTGGTCTTATGTCTTGGACTGATGTGGCTACAACAGCTACATCAGTTGGTGGTGACTTAACTGGAACAATCGCGAATGCACAAATTGCAGCAAGTGCAGTTGGAACAGCAGAAATCGCTGATTCAAGTGTGACGAGTGTGAAAATAGCTGATGCAACAATTGCAACAGCGGATCTTTCTGATTCAAGTGTCACAAGTTTAAAAATTGCAGATGGATCAGTTGCGACTGTAGATTTAGCAGCGGATTCAGTGACAAGTGCGAAAGTTCTTGATGGAACTTTAGTGGCAGCAGATTTAGCGACAGACTCAGTGACAAGTGCAAAAGTTCTTGATGGAACTCTAGTGGCAGCAGATTTAGCGACAGATTCAGTGACAAGTGCAAAAATTCTTGATGGTTCAATTGCTCTCGGAGATATTGGTTCAGGAGTGATCGCAAGCGCTCCTTTAACTGGTTTAACTCCTTCAGCTGGAACCGTTCTCGCCACAGATACAATCCTTCAAGCTTTTGGAAAAATAAGTGCTAACCAAGGACTTTATGTTTTAAAAGCAGGGGATACCATGTCGGGTAACCTTGCGATGGGGACAAATAAGATTACTGGTCTTGGTGATCCAACTTTAGCGCAGGATGCTGCGACAAAAAACTACACTGATTCACAAACTTCTCTCAAATTATCTAAAGCTGGGGATACCATGTCAGGTAACCTTGCAATGGGTGCAAATAAAATTACCGGTCTTGCTGACCCAACTTTGGCACAAGATGCTGCTACAAAAAATTATGTGGATACAGCTCCACAAGCTTGGAGTGCAGCTGGCGGTAACGTTTACCGAGGCACTGGATTCGTTGGTGTTGGTAATACAAATCCACAAGCTGCTCTAGATGTGACTGGAGATCAAAGGATCACAGGAAAACTGAGCTTTAAAAGTGACAACGCAAACTACGTTGAACTCCTTGCTCCGAACGCTCTTGCAGCAACTCGAACTTTTACTTTACCTTTAACTCTTGGAACCTCAGGTCAGGCACTCATTACAGATGGTACAGGTGTGATGAGTTGGTCAACCGTAGCCACTTCGGCAACTTCAGTCGGAGGAGATTTAACAGGAACAATTGCAAATGCTCAGATAGGAGCAGCTGCTGTCGGTACTCCGGAACTCGCGGACTCAAGTGTTACAAGTGTCAAAATAGCAGATGGTACGATTGCTACAGCAGATCTTTCTGATTCAAGTGTGACAAGTTTAAAAATCGCTGACGGAACAATTGTGGCGACTGATCTTGCCTCTGATTCAGTCACGAGTGCAAAAATTTTAGACGGAACAATTGTAGCCGCTGATCTTGCCGCTGATTCAGTCACAAGTGCAAAGATTTTAGATGGAACAATTGCGACAGCTGATTATGCTGATAACTCCATCACCTTAGCGAAACTGCAAAGTGATGTGATTGCCAATGGATTGATGGTTGGTTATTCAGGTCTTTCACCACTTCTTTCAGGCTCTATTCAGAATACAGATAAAATAATTGAAGCTTTTAGAAGAGTTGAAACGAATGCCACAGTCAATGATACAGCTGCCTTCTATAAAGACGGTTCTAAAGCGATGACTGGCAATTTAAATATGAACTCAAATAAGATCACAAATCTTGCAACTCCGACAGTAGGTACAGACGCAGCGACAAAAGCGTATGTCGACAGTGGAGCTGCCAATGCGTGGACAGCCTCTGGTGCAAACGTGTACCGATCATCAGGTTTTGTTGGAATTGGTAATACAAACCCGCAGGTCGCTCTTGATGTGACTGGTGATCAAAGATTGACCGGAAAACTAAGCTTCAAGAGTGATACGGCTAATTACGTCGAACTTAAAGCTCCAAATCTCTTGGCTGCGAATAGAACTTTTACTCTTCCTTTGACTCTAGGATCAGCAGGACAAGCTCTTATCACTGATGGAACAGGAGTCATGAGTTGGAGTGATGCAGGTGGAGATCTTTCTGGCCCATTCACTAACGCTCAAATTGTTGCAAGTGCCGTTGGTACAACAGAGCTCGCGGCTGATGCTGTTACAAGTGCAAAAATTCTTGATGCAACAATTGCCACAGCTGATCTTGCAGATTCGAGTGTTACGAGTGCAAAAATTGCTGATACAACAATTGTTACAGCGGATCTTGCAGATTCAAGTGTTAATAGTGCTAAAATTCTTGATGCGACTATCGCAACAGCGGATCTTGCAGATTCAAGTGTTAATAGTGCTAAAATTCTTGATGCGACCATTGCGACGGCTGATTTAGCTGATGCAAGTGTGACGACTCTTAAAATTGCTGATTCTAACGTCACAAGTGCGAAAATTGCTGACGCAACGATTGTTGCAGCTGATTTAGCTACAGATTCAGTAACGAGTGCAAAAATTCTTGATGGAACAATAGCCCTTGGTGACATCGGTTCAGGAGTCATTGTTAGTGCTCCTTTGACTGGTTTAACAACGACTGCAGGAACTGTTACAGCTACTGATACAATTCTTCAGGCAATTGGAAAACTCGTTGGTAATGATGGCCTCTATCTACCTAGAGCTGGTGGAACCATGTCTGGCGCAATTGCGATGGGAACAAATAAAATCACTGGTCTTGGTGATCCGACATTAGCGCAAGATGCTGCGACAAAAAACTACGTTGATACACAAGATGCATTTAAAGTTTCTAAAGCTGGAGATTCGATGACAGGTGCTCTAGCTATGGGAACAAACAAAATTACAGGACTCGGTGATCCAACGGCTGCTCAAGATGCGGCGACAAAAAACTACGTTGATACGACCACAGTGAACTCGGGAATTGGTGGAGATACGATGCTTGGTGGTCTGAGCATGAGCAACCAAATTATTTCAAACTTAGGTCTGGCTGTTCTTGGGACAGATGCCGCCAATAAAAACTATGTCGATAACAACACGGTCGCAAGCTCTGGCGATACCATGTCAGGTGCTCTTGCAATGGGGACAAATAAAATTACAGGTCTCGGAGATCCAACGGCTGCTCAAGATGCGGCTACTAAAAATTACGTTGACGCAAATTTTGTAGCAGATACTGGTGGGACGATGACAGGCGCACTTGCCATGAGTAATAATAAAATTACAGGACTTGGTACTCCTACTTCTACAACAGACGCTGCTAATAAAGCTTATGTCGATGCTAATACATTGAATGTCGCTAACAGTGGTGCAGTAACCGCTACTGCTGCAGTTGCCCTCGGTACTGGATTAACTTTAATCGCTCAAACCCCAAGTCTTCCGGCTGGAAAATATCTTGTGATTTTTACCGGTCGGTTTACCCCAACAGCATCTAATACAACAACTAAAAATATCACGGCCTGTTTATCAACTGATGGTACAACTTGTTTGACTGGAACTAGCCAAAATGCCCAGCTTACGGTTTCAACCGTTGCTTCAACTGGAGCATTCTCGATTACATCTCAAACATTAGTTACTTTGGCTGCTACAAATACAGTAAGAGCACTTGGTCAATATGCAGGTGTTACAACCAACGTAACCGATAGGTCATTGACCTATGTTAGAATTGGTGACTAAATGAAACAGGTAGCTTCAGTGGCGGCTATTACTATCCTTGGACTCTTTATAGCCTCACAACTTCGTGTTAAAAACACTGACGTTAGCGATCTAGAGCAGGGTGAGGAATTAGAGTCTTTCAAAAGTAATAAGGAATTTAAGTCGATTAAATTTAGTAAAAATCTTGAGAATCAAAACGTCCAAGATGAACCTTATGTTCCTAATAAAAAAAGAGTTGATGGATTTAAAGAAATTGATCAGATTGAAGAGGTATCTTCTTCAGGGACTTCAGGCTCAAATGGCAATGCAGTAGGTTATTCTCCATATCAGACTATTTACGATGAGGCTGAAGATCCAGAGAATTCAAGATCTATACCTCGGTATGTTAGGGGAAGCCTTAATGGAAATAATAATCAAAATTCTGATCAGAAAAATACGACGAATAATCCCTCGAATTTACCTTTCGCTGGCGGTGGATTTTTCGGAACGACAACTGGAACAACATCAAACGGTACAACTATAACACCTATTGAGAAAAATTTAACCTGTTCATCAAGTGTTACCGGAGGAAGTTTTGGTAACCCGATTAGTGTAAAACTCAGCTGTTCTTCTAGTGCTCAGATTAAATACTGTTTATCGGAGGGTGGTTGTTGTGATCCACAGCTTACATCAACGACTTTTACCAGTGATATAGTTATCGGTTCGACCAACGGTAATTACTGTTTAAGTTTTTATGGTGTCTCATCAGAAATTTCGAAGACCTCAACCATTACTCAGCACTCATACCTAATCTCTAATACACTTCCGGATTTAAATGTGACTTTTCCGAAAGCTCAATACCAAACAACAAACTTAAGTAGCTCAACTTTTAGTTCAGTTACATCTTCTGATTTTGGTAAAAATGCCTATATCATGGGACAAGTGAATCTTAATTCCAGAGACCCTGGGCTAACTGGTGAGAATTTAAGCTGTGAGCAAATTGTGAAAAACTATAATACTTTTGCGAACCCTGTAGCCAATCTTCTTCTCAATCCTATGGACATGAGTATTTATTCCCCGACTCACATTCAACAGGTACCTTTCCAAAAATCAGCATTAAGTTACGGGCTTACTGGCAATTTTATTACAACCTTCATTACAAATAGTTCTTTCGCTGCTCCCCTTTATTCCTGTTCAAATAACAACCTTGTCCTTTACGACTTTCCTTATTTTAATGGTTCTGACGTAACATTTGGTGATCGTGGGACAAATGATAACCGTGAATTTGAAGGGGGACTTTCAAGTTATGGTTTCTTTGAGGATCCAGATTCGAATCAACAACTCAATAGGACTCCAGCAGGATCAAACGTAAGCCTAAGGTCTGGAAATGAGCTTCATTTTGGTCATCTTAGTATCATCTACGAATAAATCTTAGGCAGTGTGAATTTTCTACCCTTGATGGATTCTAATCTCTTGAGATGATTTAGAATCAAATAATGAAGTTTTCTTTATTAAATCTCATTATGGCGCTTTGTCTGCTTGGTATGAAGTCCATGCCAGAAAATCTTTATCTTGTGGCTTCTGTTGATCAACACTTCGAAAAAAATGATTTGAACACCATCGCTCAGCAAGGGCGTTTGTGGATTGTCGAATCCTCTAAAGCTCTGCCAGAACATTCTTATCGAAAAATCACAGGACGAGAAAAATCATATTTTTTTGAATCCTCGGGAGATGATAAAAAACCATTGGTTGAATCTTATCTTCGGCTCTTTGAGCCTGCGAGAGTTCGGGAAGATATTATTTCTCTGTCAGCTCTTCGAACAAGAGAGGTTGGTTCTGATGAGAACTATCAATTGACCCTAGATCTCATGAAAAAAATAAAAAAACTAGGAGTTGAAACTTCGCTTCAGTGCTTTAGTGATAAGGTTTGTAATGTGGTTGCTGTGAAGAAAGGATTCACAAAGAAAAAAATCATCGTCGTTGCACACTTTGATTCCGTGGGTGAAGAGTTTGCAGGTGCAGATGATAATGCCTCAGGTGTTGCCGGAATCCTAGAGATGATCCGAGTCTTGAAAACCTACAAAAATCAACATGACCTGATTTTTCTTCTGACGAACGCTGAGGAGCTTGGCCTTTACGGAAGTCAGAAATTTGTTTCCGATTTAAAAAACAAAGAGGAGATACAGGTCGCTCTTAATTTGGATATGATTGCCTACAATCATGACGGTGTTATTGAGTTTGAAACGAGTCCGGAGTTCGAACAATATGCCGAAGTTTTAGGGCGGCTAACTAAGACTTACACAAACTTAATACCAAGACTTACTATTGGAGCTTGGGGCTCTGATCATGTCTCGTTTCTTAATGCAGGTATTCCAGCAGTCGCTTCGATTGAGCACTGGGAAACAAAAAATCCCTGTTATCATCAAGCCTGTGATACCATAGATGCTCTTAATTTTGATTATCTTGAGAATGTAATTAAAGTGAATTTGTCGGCTATTTTGTTTTATGATCAACGCTAGTGTGAGTTTTTGCCTGTGGTGTAAAGAATGCCATTTGAGACTAAAATTTGAGAGTGAAGTTAGATCTTGATTCGACCCAAAAATTTCTTAAATTTAAAAATCTGAGTTCAAACTCGAACTCTAAAGCCATTCCTGTGGCAGCGACTGTCACTCAGCCTAAGCTAGGTGTTTCAGATTCAAAGAAGGTTCCTAGTTCAAGTCCTGATTACAATGTATCGATAACAAAGCCTGATTTACCAGTCCCGAAAGTTTCTCTTCCGGATATCAATGTTTCTAAGCCCATTGAAAAAATTGCTAAAATTGAAACGACGACAAAAGTCGAAACAGAAAAAAAACCTGCTCTGATTTTTATTTCCGGTCTGGATCTTTTTAGTGGTGGCTACTCAGGATTAAGTGAGATCGCTGATTCTATTGAGGGAAGTGAAATCTTTAAATGGAACGAGACAGATAAAATTATTGATAAAATTAACCGCACAGATCCTGATTATCCAGTCATCCTGGTAGGGCATAGTTTAGGTGGAGATACTGCCTATGAGATTGCGGATAAGCTAGACTCACTTGAGCACAAATTTCGAGGGATTGATCTTCTTGTCACCGTTGATGCTATTGGTTTTAATCACGATGTTATTCCACAAAATGTTAAAAAGCACTTAAATGTTTTTGGTGAAAATTCTCTCTTTTTAAAAGATGGGCCACATGTAGCTCGTCGAGAAGAAAAAACCTCAGTCAGGAATATTCTATCACCTCTAGATCATACTCAGATTGATGATGATCGTGAGGTTCAGTTTGAGATTGTTCGGTTGATTCAAGAAAATGTGAAAAAAAAGGGGAGCTAAGCCCCCCCATTTTTTAAATCGTATTTGTCTGTTTCTTACCTGTTTTAGCAGAATCTAGATGTGGTTTTAAGCTACCACTAGATTTTCCATCTCCACTCCAAGACATTGAAAAACGTCCATAGTAATCAGATTCATCATTATCACATGCGGCACTTCCTCCATGAAGTTGGCCAACGACACGATGATTCTCATCAAAGAGGGGAGATCCAGATGAGCCTGGCTCAGTTGTTCCAAGATCCCAATCGACAATCCGAATATGTGATTCGTTTCCAGGTGATGTTCTTCCAAGATAAGAGCTGATCTTAGCTGAATCATTATCAAATGAGATAGATTTCTCATCAGTGCTAGGGTGATGAATTCCTACAGATTTCTTCGGTGTTTTCCCTGAAGCATCCCATCCTGCATAGCGAACGTTCCATTCAGCTTTTGGTTTTTCAAGAAGTTTCACGAGAGTAAAGTCAGATTTTGATCCTGAGGCGAGAAGTTCTGAGCCCGATTGATAGTCAGTTAGTTTACCATCTCTTTCTCCTCCACAGGCGGTACTTTGATAATTCCAGTATACGACAAGACTAGGAGCAGTTTCTTTATTGATCTCACAGTGATGAGCCGTCATGAAGAAGGGAGTTTTATCATTACTTGTATTATTGACCATGAAGCCTGTGCAAAACCGAGAGCCTCCAGTTGAGATGACTCCAACGGCATTGATCTCTTTCTCCCAACCTTGTGATTCGCTACATTGAACATCAATATTACAGTTTCCTGATTTTACGTTTTCAGAAAATGTTCTAAAACCTTGTCCGATATGATCGATGGTGAATGTTGTGTCTGGGATCTCTGAGGTCGGAACTTCGATTTCGATGACGGCATGATCACTCATGAGGAGTGGAGACCAGTATTGCTGGAATTTGTTATTATTTTTAGCCGTAAGTGTTTTCAAAAAAGTTGTTCGGTCCTTGGAGTAAATGAAAACTTTTGCATTTTGTGAAAGTTTAAAATTCTTGAAACCAAAATTTAAGGAAACAGCATTAGGTGCATTAAATTCATATGACCAGCGTGAAACTCCATTATTGAAATGTACCCAATTTTGATCAATTGCCGGAGAAACTTCAACTGCCTGTGAAATCGCAAAGCGTGGAGCTTCTCCCTTTTTTTGAATAAGGAGTTCTTCTTCATGTAGAGAGACGACATCGAGGGGTTGAAAACTTATTCGATTAATTCCACAAAAGGCATTTATCGAAAAACCTAATAAAGCCATAGAAAGGGCAAACTTCATATCTCCTCCTTGAGACCTGAAACTATAATCAAACTATTTTATCTTTATTACTTTTAAAAACGTAACTTACATTTTCTCTCAAGGATTCTTGATTGAAATGGTTTACTGTTGTCTCTTGACACAAAAAACTTAACTTGGTTAAGTAATTCCATGTCATTTTTAGCTTCTAAAACATTGAAGAATATTCCTCGTATAGTCCAAATTTTAAGACTAAAAACGGCGGAATTTTTAACAGATTCGATAACGACTCAACAGCTTCGTCTGCTTTACCTTGTTGATCAGCACAAGACGAACTCTGAATTAGCGAAAATGATGTTCGTTTCGGAGGCAGCCGTATCGAAATCATTAAAAATGATGATCAAGCAAGGCCTTATAAAAAAAACAGATTCGATAGATAAAAGATCTTCTGTACTTAAAGTGACACCCAAAGGAAAAAAATTGAGAACTAAAATTTCTGCTAGGTTAGAGAGTATTCTAGATTTAGAGTTTAAAAAGTTAAAACCTTTTGAACAAGAAGAGTTATCTCGCGCCTTAGATAAACTTGTTGAAGTGATGGAGAAATTGCATGTTAATTATTAGGACTTTTTTTGTATTTTGTTTTCTCTCCGGAAGTGCTTCGGCCCTCACGCTGAGTGAAGCCTTAGAGTTTTCTCTCTCTAATATGGAGAGTTTAAAAATTGCCGATCATCAAATTGAGCAACAAGAGTTCGTTAAAAAGAAGGCGAGAGGAGCTCTCCTTCCAACGATCAATGGCGTCGGTTCATATACAAAAATTGATCCTCCACGAGCAGCAGGAAATAATCCCTTCCTTTTAACGAGACAATATTCATGGGCGATGAGGTTGACTCAGCCTCTTTTGCGTGGAGGATCGATAGCAGCTCTAGGAGTTGCTGATGAACAGAGGAATTTAGCCCTTCTCCAAAGAGAAACCACGATTCAGAATTTATCCAGAACAGTGATTCAGGCTTATGCTCAGTATTCTTTGAGCTTCAGAGATCAGCAAATTCTCAACGAGTCTTTAAAAATTAACCAAACAAGATTCAATGAAATGAAGAGGCGATATCAAGTTGGAAAAATAAGAAAAGGTGAATTTCTTGAAGCAGATGCTCAGCTAGATCGCTCTAAAGTTGCCTTTGAAAATGCCTCTAAGCAACTGCAGGTTTCAAAGAAAAATCTCGAGTTTTATATCGGTCGTGAGATTTCCTCTGAACCGCCTATGATTAGCTTAGGGACTCCTTCTCTGGTCAAAGCTGAACAACTCAAACGGTCTGAAATTCTTGTCGCTGAGAAAGAGCAAGAAATAGCAAAAAAGATGATCGAAATTCAAAAAGGAGATCATTACCCGAGACTTGACCTGATAACGAACTATTATTTCGATAGGACGGGGATTCTCTCTACCTCTAACTGGGATATCGGTTTACAAGTCTCTGTCCCTCTCTTTCAAGGTGGAGTCGTTTACTCGTCGGTTAAGGAAGCTCAGGAAAAATGGATGGCATCGAAGCTAAACGAAAATCTCAAGAAGAGACAGGTTGAAAACGAGAATAAGATTCTAGAGTCCCAAATCTCACAGAATTTGAGCCAGCTTGATTATGCGAAGCAAGTTCTTAAAAAATCACAAAGTGCTTTTGAGGCTACAAAGACGGATGACAAGTTTGGCCTTATTTCTCAGCTTGAGGTTCTTCAATCACTTAATAATTATGTTCAAGCACAGCGAGAATTAAGCCTCCTTGAGCACGAAACCTTCGTGCTTCTAAAAACACATCAATTATACGCGGGTGAAAAAATATGAGTTTATCAAGAATATCTATCTTTAAACCGGTCTTTGCATGGATGCTCATGATTGCACTCATGCTCTTTGGTTTCTTCTCTCTTCGAAAGATGGGATTAAGTCAGTTACCTGATGTTGACTTTCCAACCGTGAATATCCAGGTTACCTACGAGGGGGCAGCTCCAGAGATTATGGAAGTTGATGTGATCGATCCAATTGAATCATCTGTACTTGCTGTAGAGGGAGTTAAAAAAATTAATTCTACAGCGAGGCTTGGGTCTGCCAATATTTCAGTAGAGTTTAATTTAGAGAAAAATATTGATACGGCCGTTGCTGAAATTGAATCTAAACTTAATCAGACGGCTCGACTTCTTCCAAAGAATATTGATCCCCCTGTGATTTCGAAAATAAATCCTGATGATCGACCAATTATGTGGCTCTCAGTGACTTCAACAAAAATGAAACCAAAAGAGCTCATGAGTTTTGTGAGAGATCAGCTTAAAGATAAGTTTCAAACCCTGCCTGGTGTCGCAGATGTGTTTCTTGGCGGGTACGTTGATCCTAACTTGAGAGTTTGGGTTGAGCGAAACGAGCTTGATAAAAATGATCTTACCGTGACGGATGTGATTAACGCTATTCAGTCTGAGCACAAAGAGTCTCCCTCAGGATTTATTGAAAATAACCTAACAGAAAAAAATATTAGAACTCTCGGTGAGGCAACAGATGTTGAGGACTTTAAAAAACTCCCCATCATCAGACGGGGAGGAACGGCGAATTTTAAACCTATCTATGTTGGAGATGTCGCGAAAGTTGAAGATGGTCTGGCCGACGTTCGACGAATCTCTAGAGCGAAAGGAATTAATGCTGTTGGTTTAGGAATTAGAAAACAACGTGGTTCAAATGCTGTGGGAGTCGCCAAAGAGGTGAAGAAAAAGATCGAACTTCTGAATGAGGACTTACCTGAAGGGCTTGAAATTGGTGTGAATTTCGATTCTACGACTTTCATTGAAGAGTCAATTGAAGAGCTCGGTTTCAATATGATTCTTTCAAGTCTTTTGACAGCTTTCGTATGTTGGCTCTTCTTGGGATCAATTTCCTCAACGATCAATGTCGTTTTAGCGATTCCGACGTCTATTTTAGGTTCATTTATTATCTTGAAATGGATGAACTTCACACTCAACACCTTTACTTTACTAGGTCTCTCACTTTCAATCGGTATCGTCGTTGATGATGCGATTATGGTTCTTGAAAATATTTTTAGACACTTTGAAATGGGCAAAAATAAAAAAGATGCCTCTCTCGATGGAGCAGAAGAAATATCCTTTGCTGCTCTTTCTGCGACGGTGGCGATTATGGCCATTTTTGTTCCTGTCGCTTTGATGGATGGGTTAATCGGTAAATACTTTTTTCAATTTGGTGTCACGATTTCTGTCGCGGTTGCCATTTCCTACCTTGAAGCTATGACTCTTACCCCTATGCGAACTAGTCAGTTTATGGCAAAACACGATCGCTCCAAAGGTTTTGGGGCTTGGGTTGAACGATCATTTGATAAGCTTGATCAATTCTACGAAAAAATATTAGGTAAAGCTCTCAACTATCGTTGGACTGTCTTAATTGTATCGACGATTTTTTTCGTCGCAAGCTTCATGGTCGTTAAGTTTGTTAAAAAAGAATTTGTCCCAGCACAAGATACTTCGTCATTTTTAATCCGTCTCAAAACAAAAGACGGCTCTTCTCTCGCTTTTACGAGTGAAGCGATGAAAGACGTTGAGAATTATTTTCTCTCAAGAAAAGAGGTAAAACGTTTTTTTGTGTCGGTGGGAGGATTTGGAACTCAGGGGTCAGAATCAAATTCGGCAAATATGTTTGTCACGCTTTTGCCTCCGAAAGAGCGGCCAGAGAAAAAAAGCTTACAACTCCTTTTGAATGAATATCGAGATCATTTTAAATCAAATTTTAAGAAGGGGATCGTCTTCATCCAAGATACGTCTCAAGGTGGATTTTCAGCAGGCGGACGAGGATTTCCTATTGAATTTAGCGTAACCGGTGGAGACTGGAAAACTCTCATCTCATCAGCCAAAAAAATCATGCAGGAAATGGAGAAGTCTGGCTTTTATACGGACATTGACACAAACTTTAAAGAGTCAGTAACAGAGCTGCAAATCTTTCCTCATCGTGAAGCTGCGAAGCTGAGGGGAGTGAGCATTCAAGAGATTGGATCGACGATAAATTCTCTTGTTGGAGGAGTTGTGGTTGGTAAATTCACTCAGAATGGTCACCGAAACGATATTAGAGTCAAGCTTCTTTCACTTTCAAATGATCCTATCGGCGAATTGAAAAAAATTAAGGTTCGTAATACACGAGGTGAGCTCATTCCTTTGGGGGATGTTGTTGTCATTAAAGAATTACCAGGAGTTCAGTCCATTTCACGCGAACAAAGGCAAAGAGCTATCGCTATTTTCGCCGGAGTTGCACCAGCAAAATCTCAGGCTGATGCTCTTGCTAATGTTCAGACTATCGCAAAAAATGTTTTACCTCCTGGGTATCAATACTTAGCTTCCGGCTCATCTGAATCTTTTAAGGAGTCTTTTCAAAGTCTTGTATTTGCTCTCGTCTTTGGGATTGTGATTGCCTATATGGTTCTGGGCTCACAGTTTAATAGCTTTATTGATCCAGTGACAGTTCTTCTGGCCTTACCTTTTAGCTTTTCCGGAGCTTTTCTTGCCCTTTATTTTTCTGGTTCAAGTTTAAATATTTATTCTGCGATTGGACTAATTCTTTTAATGGGGATTGTTAAAAAGAACTCGATCCTCCTCGTTGATTTTACTAATCAACTTAAGTCTCAAGGTTATCCACTAAGACGTGCTATTTTAGAAGCTTGTCCTAAAAGACTTCGTCCCATTCTCATGACAACGTTTTCGACTGTCGCAGGAGCTCTTCCACTAGCACTCTCCCTTGGCCCCGGATCCGAGAACCTTAAGTCCATGTCTATTGCACTGATTGGGGGATCAATTGTTTCAACAGTTTTAACCCTTGTTGTTGTTCCAGTCTTTTATGATGTTGTTAGTAAGGAGAAAAATGCTCAAAGCTGAAGGTTATATAACATTTGGTCTTGTGGTTTTAATTTGGATCATCCAGATTTTGCATTATCCAAGTTTTAGGTTTATTGATAAAAGTTCATTTCGTGAGTTTTGTTTGTTTCATCAAAACAGGATCACTTACATTGTGATGCCACTGATGGTAGGAGAGTTGATTTTATCTCTTTATCGAGCTTTTCATATGAGAAGTTTTTTATCTTATTTAAATCTTTCGATTGTGATTCTGATTTGGCTTTCGACAGCGTTTATTCAGGTACCAATTCATCAAAAGCTAACTCAGGATTTTTCACCTGAGTTAGTAAATGATCTTGTTCAAACGAACTGGTTAAGAACGATTTTATGGAGTTTTAAATTTATTTTGTTCTTAGTGCTTTTGTAATCTCTACTGAAATAGCATTCATTCTTAGAACAACCTCTCCAGCATCCAATGTTGGTTCAAGATTTTTTTCTGAGCAATTTTGGAGACTATTGTCACACTTATTAATGACCTTACAGCTATTTTTATTTTTAGGATCACTGTTTACATAATCAGTTCTTCCCTGAATAAGAATCCCTTCAACAACACCAGTTCTTGCGTCAAAAACCGCAGAGCCAGAGTTTCCGTGGAACGTATCGAGATTTGAAGAAAAAGTTGTTTTTAGCTTGTTCCCTGTAATCCTAGCACCATCAGAAATTTTTGTCGGTAAACCAGAAGGATGGCCAATCACGACGAGAGAGGTTTGATCATTGACTTTACCCATTAAACGGTATGGGAGAGGCTTTCTATTCACGACCTTTCTATCAAGCTGAATGATGGAATAATCAAGAGTGTCGTTTGGATCTTTTGACATAGTAAGTTCACTTCGAAGAATTTTCTTACA
>Ga0255183_1000309_pt1 | contig 21136 bp, 20 predicted proteins | sample Atl_UVDOM_RepB_8_FD_183638 | JGI IMG/M metagenome (GOLD analysis project Ga0255183, IMG submission 183638) | Freshwater microbial communities from Altamaha River, Georgia, United States - Atl_UVDOM_RepB_8d | ecosystem: Environmental > Aquatic > Freshwater > River | place: USA: Georgia...
GTCATCGTGCATGCAGGGGGTGGCAGTTTCAAGTCTCAGTTCAAGCGGGCGGACAGCAGCAACGCATCGATTGCGGTTATCCTTGCTGGTGACGAGCTGGCAGCGGGGGTGGCATCAGTCAAAATGCTCCGTGCAGATGCTCAGCAAGATGGCGTGGCGCAGGTTCAAGTTCCCCTCCAGGATGTGGTGGGCTTTTTGAAAGGCAGGATGTAAACAGCATGGCATACGACCTCGAAGAACAGGAACAGATTGACCAACTCAAGGCATGGTGGGCCAAGTACGGCACCTTTGTCTTGACTGTGCTGGTGATCGTGCTGGGTGTTGTAGCAGCTTGGCGCGGTTTGCAGTGGTATCAGACACACCAGGCCACCAAGGCGAGAGGCTATTTTGAGGCGCTTGAGCAGGCTACCCGTCAACCTGGGGATGACTCGGTGGCGCGGGTCAATGCCGCGATGAAAACACTTCGTGACGAATTTTCCAAGACTGACTATGCAGCGCGCGGTGCCTTGCTTGCTGCTGCGGCGTTAATGGAAAAGAAGGATGTTGCAGGCGCAAGGTCGCAGCTGGACTGGCTTGCACAGTCCTCGCATCCTGCGCTTGTACCGGTTGCTCGACTGCGGATTGCCGGCTTGTTGCTGGACCAAAAGGATTACAACGCTGCGTTGGAGCAACTCAAGGATCCTCCGCCATCCTTTGAGGGCATGTTTGCCGATCGTCGTGGTGACATCCTACTGGCACAAGGCAATATTGCTGGTGCCAAAGAGTCCTGGAAAAAAGCCATGGATCTTTTGGGTTCCGCAAGTCCTTTGGTGTCCATCGTCAAGCTCAAGCTTGAATCCACCGGGGGTTGATCATGAGTTCAGGCCGGTTGACCAGTGTAAGTCGCGGATTGGTAGCCATTCTTTGTGTGGTGGCGATCTCGGGGTGCTCGCTTTTTACGGGTGACGATGGACGTAATGACCCGGCTCCTCTGACGCAGTTTGATGCTGGCATTTCTGCCCAGGTGTCTTGGCGTGCCCCGATTGGAAGTGGCACCAAGATCGGCATTTCCCCTGCTGTAGGAAGGGAAACGGCCTATGCGGCATCTGCGGATGGTCAGGTTGCCAAACTTGACCTCTCATCAGGCGCTATTGTCTGGAAAACCAATGTCGGCAAAAAAATTGCTGCCGGTCCAGGAAGCGATGGTGTGATCACAGCCGTTGCAGCGGTGGACGGCAGCATCATTGCCCTGGACGACACAGGTCAAGTCAAGTGGCAAGCCCAGGCGACAAGTGAGGTCTCGATCCCTCCGGCAGTCGGATTCGGTGTGGTGGTGGTTCGAAGCGGCGATTATCGAATCCAGGCATTCAATGCTGAAAATGGCGAGCGTATCTGGAGCGTTCAGCGTCCGGGTCCAGCTTTGGCTTTGAGAGCGCCCAGCCGGATGCTGATGGCGGAAGGATTGGTCATTACCGGCATGCCCGGCGGAAAGCTGATGGCGATCAATGCTGTTTCTGGTGACGTCCAGTGGGAGGGCATGGTTGCCATCCCCAAAGGCTCGACAGACCTGGAGCGGGTCAATGACGTGGTGGGCGAGCCAATCTTGATCGGTCCCTTGCTCTGTGGCGTGGCATTCCAGGGAAAGATGGCATGTTTTGACGTTTCCCAGGGGGGACGCATGGTCTGGAGCAAGGATTTTTCCAGTGCATCCGGCATGACGGTCGATGGCAAAAATGCTTATGCTGCTGCGACCAATGACATTGTTTCTGCGTTTGCCCTTCAAAATGGCAATCTGGTCTGGCGCCAGGATGCCTTGCGAAATCGCAAATTAACTTCGCCAGCAGCCAATGAGCGTGCCGTGGCCTTTGGTGACTACCAGGGTTATGTTCATTTCCTTTCGCCCGAAGATGGTCGCCTGATTGGGCGCCTAGCTGTCGGCGGGGGTGCCATTGTGGCTCCCCTGACCACAACGGCTGACCAGGGCATCCTGGTTCAAGCGGGTGACAGTTCCATTGTTTTCATTACAGCGAATTAACCTGTGCCTTTCAAGCCTGTCGTAGCCCTGGTCGGGCGTCCCAATGTCGGCAAATCGACCCTGTTCAATCGTCTGACTCGTTCCCGTGCAGCGTTGGTGGCGGATTTTTCTGGCTTGACGCGTGATCGTCACTATGGCGAGGGCAGGGTGGGCGATATTCCCTTCATTGTGGTGGACACAGGTGGGTTTGAGCCAGTTGCCAAGTCCGGAATCCTGCATCACATGGCCAAACAAACCCGGCAGGCAATCGCGGAGTCGGATGTCGTCATCTTTTTGGTGGATGCCCGTGCCGGGGTGAATGCACACGACCACGAAATCGCCCAATTGCTTCGTAAAACTGGACAAAAAGTCGTGCTGTGCGTCAACAAGGCTGAAGGTATGCCGCATGGCGCTGCGGTGGCTGAGTTTCACGAGCTTGGATTGGGTCTTCCTCAGCCCATTTCAGCCGCGCATGGTGATGGCGTGGTTGACTTGATAGAGCAGGCGCTGAAAGAGTTTGGTGCCCAACCTGAGCCTGAGGATGATCATGCATTTGATGCGGATGATGCCGAGCCGACAGAGGACGATCTTGCGCGGGATCAGGATGCCACACCGCTTGTCGAGCCTGAGCACCGTATCAAGCTTGCGATTGTCGGGCGACCCAACGTCGGCAAGTCAACCATGATCAACACTCTCCTGGGTGAGGAGCGCGTCATTGCATTCGACATGCCAGGTACAACTCGCGATGCGATTGAAATCGAGTTTGAGCGTGGCAACAAAAAATATACCTTGATTGACACAGCTGGCTTGCGCAAGCGCGGCAAGGTATTTGAGGCCATCGAAAAATTCTCCGTCATCAAAACCTTGCAGGCCATTGAGGCCAGCAACGTCGTTCTCCTGATGATCGATGCGCAGCAGGAGGTGTCTGAGCAGGATGCCCATATTGCGGGTTTCATTCTCGAAACTGGCCGAGCGCTGGTGGTGGCGATCAACAAGTGGGACAGCGTGGACGAGGATCAGCGCGAGCGAATCCAGCGCGAATTCGAGCGCAAGCTCAGGTTTCTGTCCTTTGCCAAGGTTCACACGATCTCTGCCATGCGTGGCCAAGGTGTCAATGCTGTGCTGCGATCGGTCAATGCCGCACACGCTGCTGCGTTTGCCAAGCTGTCGACTCCCAAGTTGACGCGTGCTCTTCATGCTGCGGTTGAGCAACAACAGCCACCTCGCAAGGGCATCTACCGTCCCAAGATGCGGTACGCCCACCAGGGTGGCCAGAATCCGCCTCTGGTCATCGTTCACGGCAGTGCGCTTGACGCCATTCCTGACTCATATCGTCGTTATCTTGAAAGCCGGTTTCGGGACGAGTTCGAGTTGGCTGGCACGCCTTTGCGCATTGAATTCAAGTCTTCACGCAACCCTTACGTCGATCGTTGAACGCCATGAGTCGTTTTTGGAGCAGTGTCGTCAGCAGCCTGGATCCTTATGTTCCAGGCGAACAACCTCGTCTGGACAACCTGGTCAAGCTCAACACCAATGAGATGCCATATGGACCTTCGCCTAAGGTCCTTCAAGCCATTGCAGATGCCAACAACGAATCCTTGCGCCTGTATCCGGACCCGTCCTCCAGCGCTTTGCGGCAGGCAATTGCCAAGCGGTTTGGGCTGTCTGCTGATCAAGTGTTTGTTGGAAATGGCTCCGACGAGGTGTTGGCGCACGTGTTTGTTGGCTTGCTCAAACAGTCCCGACCGCTTTGGTTTCCTGAAATCAGCTACAGCTTTTACCCTGTTTATTGCGGGTTGTTTGGCATCGCCTATCGCCAGATTCCGCTTGACAGCCAGTTTCGGATCCAGCCAGAGGACTATTGTGCAGACCCTTCTGGTGGTCCAGGTGCAATCATCATTGCCAATCCCAATGCACCAACCGGCCATGCGCTTGCGCTTTCGCAGATTGAGGTGGTTCTCAAGGCCAATCCTGACATCCCGGTTGTCATTGATGAGGCCTATGTCGACTTTGGTGCGCAGACTGCAAGTGGATTGATCAACCAGTATCCCAATTTGCTGGTTGTTCATACCATGTCCAAGTCAAGGTCACTGGCTGGCTTGCGCGTGGGGTTTGCCATGGGTCAAAAAGAGTTGATCGAAGGCTTGGATCGCGTCAAAAACAGCTTCAATTCTTATCCATTGGACCGTCTTGCTCAGGCGGGCGCAACGGCTGCCATCGAGGATGAGGCTTATTTTGAGCAAACGCGCCAACGGGTGATCTCCTCGCGCGTGACATTGACTCGAGATCTGGAGTCCTTGGGTTTTGAAGTTCTTCCTTCGCAAGCGAATTTTGTGTTTGCGCGCCATCCTCAAAAAGAGGGAGCTTTTCTGGCACAGGCCCTGAGGCAGCGCAACATCATCGTTCGTCACTTTGCCAAGCCAAGGATCTCGGAGTTTCTGCGCATCACGATCGGAACCGACGCTCAGTGCGGACAATTGGTTGCTGCGTTGCGGGACATTTTGGGTGCATGATCGAGTGGCATCTATCGGGAAAACCCTGTAGAGTAGAGACCTGTGTGGATGTTCTTGTGTTCTTTACATGAGTGCCAGCACACCAACAACAAAACATACGGAGCCTGCCAATGAGCAATAAAGGGCAAACTTTGCAAGATCCCTTCTTGAACGCCTTGCGTAAAGAGCATATCCCAGTGTCTATTTATCTGGTGAACGGGATCAAACTCCAAGGCCACATCGAGTCCTTTGACCAGTACGTCGTCTTGCTTCGCAATACGGTCACCCAGATGGTCTACAAGCATGCCATCTCGACCGTTGTCCCCTCACGCGCTGTTTCTCTGCAAGCTGAAAACCCTGCAGAATAATTTCGCCTGATGCGTGCGCTGATCATCAGCGTTGATCTCGGCTCGCCCGACTACCAGGCGCACGCTGACGAGTTCGTCATGCTTGCCAAGGGTGCAGGTGCCGAGGTCGTTTCTGTGCTCTCATGTCGTCGAGCGAGGCCCGATGCTGCTTACTTCATTGGCACGGGCAAGCTGGAGGAGGGGGTGCTCCTTGCGCAGGAACACGAGGCAGACATCGTGCTGTTTGACCAGGCTCTGAGCCCTGCACAGCAGCGTAACCTTGAGCGGCAGTTCAACCTTCGAGTCGTGGATCGGGTTGCCCTGATTCTTGATATTTTTGCCCTCCGTGCTAAAAGTCATGAGGGTAAGCTGCAGGTGGAGCTTGCGCAGTTGCAGCATCTGTCTACCCGTCTTACCCGTCTGTGGTCTCACTTGGAACGTCAGCGAGGCGGGATCGGCATGCGGGGTCCAGGCGAGTCACAACTCGAGATGGATCGGCGCATGATCGGTGCCAAGGTTCGCGTGCTCAGGGAGAGATTGGAGCGAGTTCAGCGCCAACGATCCACCCAGCGCCGAGCCAGAGCTCGCGGGGCAACCTTATCAGTATCTCTTGTGGGCTATACCAATGCAGGCAAGTCAACTTTGTTCAATGCCATGACCCGAGCAGGGGCTTATGCAGCTGATCAGCTTTTTGCCACACTGGATACCACTACGCGCCGTGTTTGGATCGAGGGGGCTGGGCAGGTCACACTCTCCGATACGGTAGGGTTCATTCGCGATTTGCCGCATACATTGATTGCCGCGTTCAGGGCCACTCTTGAGGAAGCCATTCACGCAGATTTGCTGCTTCATGTGGTGGATGCCTCCAGTCCGCAGCGCGATGAGCAAATCGCCGAGGTCGACAAAGTGCTGACCGAAATTGGCGCGGCTGACATCCCAAGGATTCTGGTCTACAACAAAATTGACCAGGCAGGGCTGGAACCCCGTGTTGACAGGGATGCACATGGTACGATTGTGCGCGTATTCGTGAGTGCCTCGCAACGGCTTGGCTTGGCTGGATTGCGCGAATCGATAACCCAGTTTGTTTCAAACGCTGAAAACCATGCGACTCATTTCCAAAATATTCAATCTGAATGATCCCGGTTGGGGTCGTGGCCAGGGAGGAGACGGCCAACAGCAGCCTCCCAAGCGTCCGACCGGCCAGCAAGAGGGTCCCCCTGATCTCGACCAGGTATGGCGTGACTTGAACCAAAAACTGGGGTCGATTTTTGGCAAGGGTTCAGGCCGTGGTCAAAGACCGAATTCCGGTCCAGGCTTTTCAGGCCCGACACCTCGCCAATCCAAAATCGGTCTCGGCGTGATTGTGGCGGCGTTGATCGCGTTGTGGCTTGCCAGCGGTTTCTTCATCGTTCAGGAAGGTCAGGTTGCTGTCATCACCCAGTTCGGCAAGTACAAGGGCACAGCTCAGGCTGGCTTCCAATGGCGCATCCCTTATCCCATCCAAAATCACGAGATCGTCAACGTCTCTCAGTTGAGGACATTCGAAGTCGGCTTTCGTGGCAACGCGAGAAACAAAGTGTTGCCAGAGGCACTGATGTTGACTGACGACGAAAATATCGTTGATGTTCAGTTTGTGGTGCAGTACCGTCTGAAGGCCGATGGCGCACCAAACTACCTGTTCAAGACGCGCGATCCGGATGAGTCTGTCCGCCAGGCCGCACAAACAGCCATGCGCGAAGTGGTTGGTGGCAAGTCGATGGACTTCGTCCTGTATGAAGGTCGAACCGCTGTCGCAGCAGATGTGTTGAAATTGATGCAGCAAATTCTGGATCGTTATCAGACTGGCATCCAGGTGAGCACGGTGGCAATCCAAAACGTGCAGCCTCCAGAGCAGGTGTTGGCCGCGTTCGATGACGCGGTCAAGGCAGGGCAGGATCGTGAGCGCCAAATCAACGAAGGCCAGGCTTATGCAAACCAGGTGATTCCGATGGCCAGAGGCCAGGCATCTCGCATGACCGAGCAGGCAGAGGGTTACCGCGCCAAGGTCATCGGAGATGCAACCGGTGATGCTGCACGTTTCACCAGCGTCCTGAATGAGTATCGCAAGGCACCTGCCGTGCTGCGCGAGAGGATGTATCTAGAAACCATGCAGCAAATCTACTCACGTGCCAGCAAGGTGCTGGTCGATACCAGCGGGTCCAACAATCTGCTCTATCTACCTCTAGACAAAATCATGCAGCAAGTGTCCCAGGAAGCCACGCGCCCGATGACGCCGCCCAGCACGTCATCACCATTGATGCCTGCTCCTGCTGCTGCTCCCGCTGCACCAGCGCGCCCGGCTGTCTCGGGTGGTGGATTTAACAATACCTTGACGCGTGATCGCGGCAGCCGCTAAGGAGGGCACTCATCATGAATCGTCTTATGCCAATCCTCGTCGGCTTGATGGTGATCGTCGGCGTGCTGTCCTCTTCTGTGTTTATCGTTCGGGAGAGGGACTATGCACTTGTCTTCGCGCTGGGTGAGGTCAAAAAGGTCATATCTCAGCCAGGTTTGTATTTCAAGCTCCCACCGCCTTTTCAAAACGTGGTGACATTGGACCGTCGTCTATTGACCATTGATGTCCAGGAGGCCGAGCGTATCCAGACTTCCGAAAAGAAAAACCTTTTGATTGACTCGTTCGTCAAGTGGCGAATTTCGGATCCCAGGCTTTACTACGTGACGTTTGGTGGCAATGAGCGTGCGGCGCGAGAGCGCCTGCAGGCACAGATCCGCGATGCACTGAATGCTTCGGTCAACATTCGCACTGTCAAGGATGTGGTCTCGCTCGAGCGTGACGTCATCATGACGGAGGTACTCAACAGCGTGATCAAGCGTGCCGAGCCACTGGGTGTCCAGATTGTCGATGTCCGCTTGAAACGGATCGAATTCGCACCGGAGATTTCTGAGTCTGTGTACCGACGGATGGAGTCAGAGCGTCTTCGCGTGGCCAACGAGCTTCGTTCCATCGGTGCGGCTGAGGGAGAGAAGATTCGAGCTGAGGCCGACAAGCAGCGAGAGCAGATCCTGGCAGAGGCCTATGGACGTGCCCAAGCGGTCATGGGTGAGGGTGAGGCTTCAGCGGCTGCCATTTATGCCAAGGCGTATGGCGTTGATCCCTCTTTCTATAGTTTCTACAAAAGTCTGGAGGGTTACAAGGCTGCCTTTGGCAAACCGAGCGATGTCATGATCGTGGATCCATCCTCAGACTATTTTCGTTTCCTGAAGTCCTCGGCAGGTAAGTAATCTGGTGTGGTGCCTGTGCGCACTTCCTGTGCCGGTGAGATGAATGAGCGCCCCATTATAGGTATAATGCGCTGTAAGCTATACGAATGAACTGGCGGCTTGCCGGGCTTACGCCCCAAGCCGCTTTTTATTTGCGTGTGCCACGCGTGTGGCAATGTCCTGATTGACTGAACAAACGATCCGATCAATATGAAAGGCAATTGGCTGCTGCCTGAAAGTCTAGCTGATGTGTTGCCTGCAGAGGCTCGCCGCATCGAAGAGTTGCGGCGTCAGCTGCTTGACCTGTTTCGCACCTACGGGTTTGAGATGGTCGCGCCGCCGTTGGTGGAGTATATCGACTCCCTTCTATCTGGCACTGGCAGCGATCTCAATCTGAGGACGAGCAAATTGGTTGACCAGTTGTCGGGTCGCACCTTGGGTATCCGTGCGGACATGACTCCCCAGGTCACGCGAATTGATGCTCACCTCCTCAACCGAGTGGGCGTCACGCGTCTCTGTTATTGCGGTCCTGTGCTGCATGCCCGTCCGGTTGGCCTGTTGTCCAGCCGTGAGTTGTTGCAGATTGGGGCAGAGATCTACGGGCATGCTGGCATCGAGGCAGACCTGGAAATCATCAGGCTTGCGCTTGAGAGCGCGAGGCTTGCTGGTATTCGGTCCCTCAGGCTCGATATTTGTCACGCAGGACTGGTCAAATGCCTGATTGATGGTGACGCCATGGCGCGCGAGCGTGCCGATGAGGTCATGAGTTTGTTGAGAGATAAGGATCTCCCTGGTATCGGTTCACTGTCTCTCGGTGAGCAGGCGCTCAAGCCAGAAACGGTTCAGGCCCTGCAGGCTTTGCCCATGCTTTATGGTGGTCGTGAGGCGCTTGAACGTGCACGCCAGATGTTGCCTGCTCTGCCAGGCATCACGTCTGCGTTGGACGCCTTGCGACAGTTGTTGGATGCACTGGATGACGTATCTGTTGGCGTGGACCTCGCGGATGTGGGATCCTACGGATATCACTCCGGGGTGACGTTTTCGGTTTACGCCGAGGGTTGGCATGATGCCCTTGTCCAAGGTGGTCGCTACGACGATGTGAGTCGTGCTTTTGGGCGTGCCCGACCTGCGACGGGATTCAGCCTGGACCTGCGTAAATTGGCTGCGGGTCTCAAGCCTGCGGCAGCGGCACCCGCCATCCGGGCGCCCTTTGGTCACGAGCCATCGTTACGTCAAGCCGTTCAGGCTTTGCGTCGTCAGGGTCATATTGTGGTGCAGTTTTTCCCCGGTGAGGCTGCCACGCATGATGAGTTTGTTTTTGATCGTGAGCTGATCGAGCAGTCTGGTCAGTGGGTGGTCAGGTCAGTTTCCTAGGCGCTTGAGGCGTCGGCACCTTGTGTGTTCGAGCCCAGGACTTTTTGGTTTTGATTGTCTGTGAACGTGATATGAGCAAGAACGTTGTAGTGATCGGCACCCAGTGGGGTGATGAAGGCAAGGGCAAAATTGTGGATTGGCTCGCCGAGTCTGCCCAGGGGGTTGTCCGTTTTCAGGGGGGGCACAATGCTGGCCATACCCTCTGGATCAACGGTAAAAAAACCATATTGCGCCTGATTCCATCTGGGATCATGCATCCTAGCGTCACTTGCTACATAGGCAACGGTGTAGTGCTCTCGCCCGAGGCTTTGCTGAAGGAGATCAGTGAGCTGGAGGCAGCTGGCCTGGACGTTCGTTCGCGCCTGCAGGTTTCCGAGGCTTGTCCCCTGATCTTGCCATACCACGTGGCGCTGGATCAGGCACGTGAGGCGCGTCGTGGCGAGGCCAAAATCGGCACCACCGGGCGCGGCATCGGACCGGCCTATGAGGACAAGGTTGCTCGCCGAGCGCTCCGCGTTCAGGATCTGTATGATCCCATCTCCTTCCGCGCCAAGCTTGACGAGGTGTTGGATCTTCACAATTTTGTCCTGACTAAATATTTGGGGGCACAAGCCGTCAGCGCGAGCGAGGTTGTGGATCAAGCCATGGCACTTGCGCCAGCGTTGGCACCCATGGTCAAGGATGTCAGCTCCAACTTGTTCCTGGCTCAAGAGGCTGGCCAGAACCTCTTGTTCGAGGGTGCGCAGGGCGCTTTGCTGGACGTGGACCATGGAACGTATCCTTATGTCACGAGCAGCAATTGTGTGGCAGGTGCGGCGGCTGCCGGTGCCGGCGTGGGGCCTCAGTCGCTCTCCTATGTGCTTGGCATTACCAAGGCCTATGCCACCCGTGTGGGCTCAGGCCCTTTTCCGACTGAGCTCGATGACGAGGTTGGGTCTCATCTGGCAACGGTTGGCAAAGAATTTGGGTCAGTTACCGGACGACCGCGTCGATGTGGATGGTTTGATGGCGCTGCACTCAAGCGGTCTGTCCGCCTGAACGGCATATCTGGGCTTTGCATCACCAAGCTCGATGTTCTGGATGGATTGGAGACAATTCAGCTTGGTGTTGGTTATCACGTCGATGGCAAGTCCTGCGATGTATTGCCATATGGCGCGGCAGCCGTGGCCAAGGCTGAGCCTGTCATGGAGGAGTTGCCTGGCTGGTCCGAGTCAACCGTAGGGGTGACCGAGTTTGACAAGCTTCCGGTCAACGCTCAACGTTACCTCAAGAGGATGTCTGAGGTCTGTGGCGTACCCATTGACATGGTATCCACAGGGCCTGATCGGAACGAAACCATTTTGCTGCGTCACCCGTTTAAGTCTTAAATGTCCCAAGTGACGAGTCAAGATCAGGATCTCTGGGTCAACTGGGATGAATATCACCTCCTGATCGAGCGGCTTGCCCTGTCAGTCCATGAGTCAGGCTGGGAGTTTGACCAGATTCTCTGTCTGGCAAGGGGGGGGCTTCGAGTTGGGGACGTGTTTTCACGATTGTTTGATCGGCCACTGGCCATCCTTTCCACCAGCAGTTATCGGGGCGAGGGTGGCACCGACCAAGGCAAACTGATTCTCTCTGCTTCCATCAGTTCGACTACGGGTCCTCTTAGGGGCAAGATTCTGTTGGTGGATGACCTGGTTGACTCTGGTGCAACCTTGTCTGCCGTTCAGTCACGTCTTCGTGTCCAATTTCCTGAAGTCAGTGAGATACGTAGCGCTGTCCTGTGGTGGAAACAGCGCTCTGCGTTTGTGCCCGATTTTTATGTCCACCGGCTGCAGCATGACCCCTGGATCCACCAGCCTTTTGAGCGGTATGACACTCTTTCACCCAAGGATATTGCGCGGTTAGCAAAAAAATGAGATCAAGAGCCTTAAATATGTTATGATGTAAGGCTATTTACAGTATTGATTCCCCGAGCCTTCAATCTTTTGCGGGTGTTCGGGCTTAATGACTTTATTTATATTCACTCATCACCTATGCCTATTGTCCGCCTCAAAGAAAACGAGCCTTTCGAAGCCGCCCTGCGTCGTTTCAAGCGCACGATCGAAAAAACCGGTCTGTTGACCGAGCTGCGCGCACGCGAGTTCTACGAAAAGCCCACCGCTGAGCGCAAGCGCAAGCAGGCTGCCGCCGTTAAGCGCCACTACAAGCGCATCCGCAGCCAGCAGTTGCCACCCCGGATGTACTGATCGCAGTGAGCGTGGGCATCCGCCTCGCTTGATATCCTGGTGATCAGCGGTATGCCCGGGTGTGTACTTCACACCTCGGGTTTGTTCAGCTTACCTTGACAGGTTGAATCGTTGATCCCGGATTCTTTCATACAGGATCTGCTTGCACGAGTCGACGTGACTGATGTCGTCGGTCGTTATGTGCAGCTGAAAAAGGGTGGAGCCAATTTGCTTGGCCTATGCCCTTTTCACAACGAAAAATCCCCTTCTTTTACCGTTAGCCCGACCAAACAGTTTTATCACTGTTTCGGTTGCGGAGCGCATGGTTCTGCCATCACGTTTCTGATCGAGCACACCGGGATGAGCTTTCCCGAGGCTGTCCGCTCTCTTGCCGGAACCGTGGGCATGCAGGTGCCCGAAGAGGAGCGAAGCCCCCGTCAACGTGCTGACTCAGCACGTCGCAAGGAGGAGGTCTCCAGGCATGCTCAAGTGTTGGAGGCTGCACAGGCTCACTACCTCAAGCAGCTCAGGCTAAGCCAAGAGGCAATTCGTTACCTCAAGCAGCGTGGTCTCACCGGTCAAGTTGCTGCGCATTTTGGATTGGGTTGGTCAGGAACCGATCGCCAAGGGCTGTCCAAGGTGTTTGCGCAATACGATGACCCGGTTTTGGTTGAGTCTGGTTTGGTGATCGAGTCTGAGGATGGGCGGAGGTACGATCGGTTCCGCGAGCGAATCATGTTTCCCATTCGCAATGCCCGCGGCAGCCTGATCGGATTCGGTGGAAGGGTCATTGGCAAGGGTGAGCCCAAGTACCTCAATTCTCCTGAAACGCCACTGTTCTCCAAGGGCACGGAGTTGTATGGGTTGTGGGAGGCCAGGCAAGCCATCCGCCAGGAAGGGCAGGTCATTGTGGTCGAGGGTTACATGGATGTGGTGGGCTTGTGCCAGCTTGGCGTGCCAAATGCTGTCGCCACCCTTGGTACGGCAACGACCGCCCAGCATGTGCAAAAACTCATGCGAGCCAGCGACCGCATCGTGTTCAGTTTTGACGGCGATACGGCAGGCAGACGCGCAGCGTGGCGAGCGCTTCAGGCGTGCCTGCCACTCTTGCGAGATGATGTGTCGATTCGCTTCTTGTTTTTGCCAGCCGAGCATGATCCGGACAGTTACATCCGCCAGTTTGGAACGGAGGCTTTCAAGGCGAGCTTGTCGGAGTCTGATGCACTTTCCCGATTTTTGCTCCAGGAGCTGTCGAGTCGCCACCGGCTTGAAGAGGCGGAGGGGCGTTCGTCCTGCGTTCACGAGGCCTTGCCCTTGTTGGTGCAAATCCCTGAGACTACGCTGAGGATCCAGATTCATAACGAGCTAGCCAAGCTTGTGATGCTCACGCCTGAGGAGTTGACTCAGAGGCTGGATGGGTACCGAACCTCTCCTGGACAGGCTTCTCCCGTGTCTTCAGGTTTCCAGCCCAATCCGTCTTCCATTCAGATTGAGGCAAGTGGCAACACACCCTTTGCATTGCAGGATGCGCAAGCACCCGGTTCGTCCCTGCCAGAGCAGGGAAGGGCCTGGCAACGACCCGCCAGCCAGGTGGGCCGCACGGCGCGTCGAGCAGTGACACCGATTGCACGGCGCTTGTTGAGGCTGCTGTTGACTCACCCTGAGCTAGTTGCGCAAATGGGTGATCAACAACTTGAAGTCCTGGAAAAGGGCCCCCATCTGGAGATGGTGCGAGAGCTGATTGTTCTGGCTCAGTCTACCGGAGCTCGCCATGTGGGTGCCCTGATACAGGCGGCAGACCCTGGCACTGAGCTCGGCAGCCTATTGATTTCGGTTGCCGCTGACCTGATGTCGCAGGAGGATTTGCCCGATCCCGTCACCGAATGGAACGACGCGCTCATGCGGATTGAGCTGGAAAACCTGAAGTCAGAACAGGCCGAACTGATCGCCTTGGGATTGCCTGACGCGCATGCACAAAAAAAATATCAGGAACTTTCTGTCAGGATCAGGCGTCTAATGGGTGCAGTCAAGGCTGAAAAATAAGGATTATTCAGCTAAAATCAAAGGCTTGGCGTTTTTTGCCTGTTTTACCGTAGTTGTTGCATTCGTGGTTTTTCCGACGTGGTTTCCCAGCAGCGGTTACCCCATCTCACACCATTCAAACCATCATGACCAAATCTTCCGGCAAGCAAGCTACATCCAAAAACAGTTCAGCCAACGCCAAGCATTCAGCAACAGTGAAAAAGGGCACCCCTTCTTCAAGCACAAAAAAACCAGTGACCAAGTCAGCGGTTGCAGCCAAGCCTGTCAAGTCCGCCCCGACATCCAGTCCTGCTCGTGCCTCGGCCAGACCTGCGCCTAAACAGCCCATCACTGCTGCAACCAAGTCCGGCGGCAAGCCTGCTGCCCCAGTCAAAATCTCAACATCCAAGGCCAAGGTTGCGTCAGCGACCAAAGCCAAGCCAGTTGTCAAGGAAGCAATGAAGTCGGTTACAAAGGCATCTCCCCCATCCAAGCAGGCAGCCAAGGCTGCCTCCGCAACTTCAACGAAGCCGACTGTAAAGCCAGTCGCCAAGTCATCATCTGCTGGATCCAAGCCTGCCCCCAAAGCAGCAGAAAAAAAATCTGTCGCCAAGGTCTTAACTCAACACGAGTCCAAGCCTGCTGCCAAATCGTCCTCGAAGGATCAAATGGCTGCCTCAAAGCCTGCTGTCAAGGTGGCGGATAAGGTCGTTGCCAAGTCCACAGCCAAGCCCGTGGCCAAGGCTGCACCAACATCAGAAACCAAGATAGCTGCGGTCGCCAAGAAAGCGGCAGAGTCTGCGACCAAGGACAAGGAAACCAAGGCGGCCAAGTCTGCCAAGGCAGCCAAGCCCAAAGTTGATCAAGAGGAAGACGATGATTTCGATGCGCCACCGGCCAAGTCGACTAAGTCATCTCGTGTGAGCACGGGGCGGCGTCCTGGCCGTCCGTCCAAAAATCCTGGCGGAGAGGGTGGCGACTTTGATGATGGTCTCGATCACGATGGCGAGGCAGAGGTGGTGCCCGAGCTCAAGCCTGTCAAGCGTGGAAAGCGCAGCAAGGCCGACGCCAAGGACTTGATCGCGCGTGGCCCAATGACACCAGAGGAGTACGAGGCCAGGCGCAATCGTCTCAAGCAGTTGATCAAGCTCGGCAAGGATCGCGGTTACCTGACCTATGGCGAGATCAATGACCATCTGCCGGATGACTTGGTGGATGCCGAGGCAATTGATGGCATCATCAGCACCTTCAGCGACATGGGCATTGCCGTCTATGACCAGGCGCCAGACGCCGAAACGCTGCTGATGAGCGAGAACGCCCCGGTTGCCTCGACAGACGATGACGTTGAGGACGAGGCCGAAGCCGCGCTGACCACGGTTGATTCCGACTTTGGCCGCACCACAGATCCTGTTCGCATGTACATGCGTGAAATGGGCACGGTTGAGTTGCTGACCCGTGAGGGTGAAATCGAGATTGCCAAGAGAATTGAAGATGGCTTGAAGCACATGGTGATGGCGATCTCGGCATGTCCCACCACTGTCAACGAGATTCTCAATCACGTTCAGCGTGTTCGCGACAACCAGGCTCAGATCGACGAAGTGGTCGATGGCCTGGTGGACCCTGAGGACGGTGAGGAATACGCCGGTGCGGGCGTAGCGGATGAGGCCGATGAAGACGGGCCAGCCGGTGGCATGAGCAGCAAGCAGCTTGAAGACCTGCGCGTCAAGAGCATGGCCAAGTTTGAAATTGTCGCTGACCAGTTCGCCAAAATGCGCGCCTCCTATGAGCGTGACGGTTATCGCTCGTCGACTTATGTTTCCGCTCAGGAAGCCATTCAGAATGAACTGATGGGTATTCGATTCACTGCCAAGATGGTGGAGAGACTCGCTGACACACTGCGCAACCAGGTAGAAGAGGTTCGGCAGCTCGAGCGCGCAGTCTTGCACACTTGCTGTGACCGTGCGGGCATGCCACGCTCCCACTTCATCAAGGTATTTCCAGGCAATGAAACCAACCTGGACTGGGTGCTGCAGGAGGTCAACGCCGGGCATGATTACTCTCACACGCTGAACCGTCACATCCCCGCCGTTCAGGAGCTTCAGCAAAAGCTGATCGATCTGCAGACCCGCGTGGTGCTTCCGCTCAAGGATCTCAAAGAGGTTAACAAGCGCATGGCAACAGGTGAGGCTAAGGCCCGCAAGGCCAAGCGCGAGATGACCGAAGCCAACTTGCGATTGGTCATTTCGATCGCCAAAAAGTACACCAACCGTGGCTTGCAGTTCCTGGACTTGATCCAGGAGGGCAACATCGGCTTGATGAAGGCCGTGGACAAGTTTGAGTACCGCCGCGGTTACAAGTTTTCGACTTATGCCACCTGGTGGATCCGTCAGGCTATCACGCGTTCCATCGCCGATCAGGCTCGTACCATCCGTATTCCGGTACACATGATCGAAACCATCAACAAGATGAACCGCATCAGCCGCCAGATTCTTCAGGAAACAGGTGCCGAGCCTGATCCCGCCACGCTGGCATCCAAGATGGACATGCCTGAGGACAAGATTCGCAAGATTCTCAAGATCGCCAAGGAACCCATTTCGATGGAAACGCCAATTGGTGATGATGATGATTCACACCTTGGCGATTTCATCGAGGATTTGGCGACACTTGCCCCCTCAGATGCCGCTTTGCATGGTTCCATGCGAGATGTCGTCAAGGAAGTGCTGGACTCCCTGACACCGCGTGAGGCCAAAGTGCTGCGCATGCGCTTTGGCATTGAGATGAGCACTGACCAGACGCTTGAAGAGGTTGGCAAGCAGTTTGATGTCACGCGAGAGCGCATCCGACAAATAGAAGCCAAGGCACTTCGCAAGCTGCGCCACCCCAGCCGTGCGGACAAGTTAAAGAGCTTTCTCGAGGGGCAGTAACTCCCCAGGTTCAATGCGTTGGGCTTGACTTGTTAGTGCTCGATGGTTTGATGGCCGTGCCCCAAACAACACCCCGTTTTGGAACATGTTTCCGAACGGGGTGTTTTTTATCGATTGTTCACGATGATCATTTGCGTGATTTGAGAATCTCTTGCGCCAAGATGGGGTTGGCATGCGGATCGTCTGCTTGAACGAGACCAGTCACCACCCCCGCGCGGTCATCCGGGCTTCGGTTTTGGCTCATTTTCCATTTGCCTTCCATTCGTGTCACTGCAATTTCCAGTCCAACGATGCCATTGAGCTGTTTCTGTATGTAGGTATTAGGGGCATCTGTCACCCTCCACCGATTGGATCTTGGCGCTTCCATGTGATCGGTCAGGCCTGATACCCGTTCATGCTTGGTCTCTGCGTCGTGGGCGATGAGTGGGCGACCCCATGCATGAACCGTGGCGTAGTTCCAGGTTGGAACAACCTCATGGGTTGTAGCCTTGGTTGGATACCAGGACGGGGTGACATAGCCATGCGGTCCCTGAAAAATCACCAGGCATTCTGAACAGGTCTCAATGTCTTTCCAATGTGGATTGCCTTTGGAGAGGTGCCCCCTGAGAGAGCCAAAGTTTCCAGTACCGGGCACGATGAAAAAGGGGATCTGTGTGGCATTCAACCCGCTCACGCCATGCGTGACCAGGGTGCCAAAGGGATGATGACGAATCAGGTCATGCATGACATCAATGCGATCTTCCAAAAAGGCAGGGGGTCTGAACATGGTGGAGGATAGGCTTAGGTTAAAATGCTTGGCTGCTAAGTAAAACAAATCTAACACGGCCCTCTAGCTCATGCTTGGTTAGAGCAGCGGACTCATAATCCGTTGGTGCTCGGTTCGACTCCGAGGGGGGCCACCACCATTCAATGGTACATACTGTACTGACTCCGAATGACTGGTCATCGACCAATTGTTCCTGTTACGATCGATTTTTTGGATTCGGGAATGGCGATGAAAAGCGTAGACTTGAATTGCGACATGGGCGAGGGTTTTGGAGCCTATGAAATCGGCTGCGACGATGACATGTTGGAAATCGTTTCGAGCATGAATCTGGCTTGTGGCTTTCATGCAGGTGATTTCTCGATCATGTCCCGATTGAGCAAAAAAGCGGGGCAGATGGGCGTGGCAATTGGGGCACACCCTGGATATCCGGATCTCTGGGGCTATGGTCGCCGCAAAATGGTGTTTACCAACGATGAGTTGGAGGCCATTTTCGCCTACCAGATCGGTGCAGCCGCCGCGATGGCCAAGCTGCATGGATTCAAGATGAGCTACATCAAGGCACATGGCGCCATTGCACACTTGGCTGCCGAGGATCCTTCGGTGGGCGAGGTCTATGCGGGCGTTATTCAAAAAATCGATCCATCGTTGACTGTGTTGGCGATGGTCAACACGCCGGTGATCGAGATCCTGAAAAGCAAGGGCATTCGGGTTGCCTATGAAATTTTTGCGGATCGTGGTTACCTCGACAATGGGCGACTCGTGCCACGCGGACAGCCGGGCGCGATGATTCATGACTCTGACGAGGCAGCCTCCCGGATCGTCGACATGGTGAGCAACCAGTGCATCATCTCTCACTCGGGCAAGCGAGTGCCAACACAAATTGACTCGATTTGTGTCCATGGTGATACGCCTGATGCTGCGCCGATTGCCAGAAAGGTTCGTCAAGCCTTGGAAACGGCTGGCTGGTCGATTCGACCATTCAGCTGAAGGCTGTGACAGGGGTGGCGACATCCTCGCCGTGTCCACTGCAGCAGCCAGTCATCAGTGATTCAGGCGAAGCGGCGCTGTTTTTTGACAGTGGTGTGATGCCTGACCACACCCTGCAGGCCAGAATCAGAGAGCTGGCGCTATTGGCGTCAGACATGGAAGGCGTGACGCAAACCCGTCCTGGTGTGGGTAACCTCATGATCTGTTTTGATCCGGAGCGGACCGAAAGACGCACACTGCAGCCCCTGTTGCGACAAGCTTGGGAGCAAACCAAAGGCCATGTTCAACCAGGGCGCTTGATTGAAGTCCCAGTGGAATATGGTGGTGAATCAGGTCCTGATCTGGAACATGTTTCAGAGATCTTGGGGCTGAGTCCAGATGAGGTGATCGCGCTGCACCTGTCAGCCACCTATACGGCAGCCACGGTGGGCGCGTTGCCTGGTTTTCCCTACTTGATGGGGCTGAACCCCAAGCTGTCCCTGGGACGGCGTGACTCACCCAGGCTGAGTGTGCCAGCAGGATCTGTCGTGATTGCGGGTGGTATGTGCGGCATCATCACTCGGCAGTCTGCTTCAGGCTGGCACATCATTGGCAGGACAAGCTTGAACTTGTTTGACCTTGAGCAGACACCACCCAACGCCATTGAGCCTGGTGATGACATTCGTTTTCACCGTGTCATGGGGCAGGGATGCTGACTGTTTTGGAAGGTGGGCCTTTGTCTTCGGTCCAAGACCTTGGCCGAATTGGATTTGAGGGATCTGGAGTAGGTCGAGCCGGCGCAATGGATCCACTGGCCCTTCAGTCCGGCAACATGATGGTGGGTAATCCTGGGAATAAAGCTGCCATTGAGATTTCCTCTCCACCCTTTTCAGTCAAGTTTGACATCGCCACGCGGGTTGCCTTGGTTGGAGGTGATTTTTATGCACAGATCGATGGGAGAGCGTTTCCGCCCTGGTGGTCGACCTGTGTAAAGGCAGGACAAGTCTTGCGAGTATTGCGTGGCAAACGGGGAGGCAAGGCTTACTTGTGTATTGCTGGGGGAGTGAATACCCCTGATGTCCTTGGCTCAAAAAGTACAGATATCAAGGGTGGCTTTGGTGGACACGAGGGCCGCAGGCTGATGAAGGGAGATCAGCTGGCGATTGGCCACCCATGCGATGACATCACGGGATCATTTGGCATTCGTCCACCAACCGACCGCATGAATGCTAGCCAGCAAACAACCGTACGTATGATCCCTGCGGCGGAGTTTGTGATGCTGACCGCACCAAGTCGTGACCATTTTCTTAATTCAAACTGGACCGTATCCCCGAACAGCAACCGTATGGGTTATCGACTGGTTGGCTCTATGCTGAAACTGAAGCAAAAGCTTGAGCTGAGGTCGTATGGCATTACGCCAGGGATCATCCAGCTTCCCCCCGCTGGTCAGCCGATCGTTCAACTTTCCGAGGCAAATACCTTGGGCGGTTACCCAAGGTTGGGTGTCATCATTCAGTCGGACTTGAGGCATCTTGCGCAAGCCCCTGTCGGATCTTTCATCCGATTTGAATTGTGTGATGCGAGCACAGCCGTATCCGCAACTGTCGAGGATCGTCAGTGGTTGGAGCAGACAAACAGGCAGATACACTGGAGAAGGTAATTGTGCTGGCTAAATCGGCCGGCAGGATTGTCAGTATTGGTCAGAATTGAGCTGTATAGGTCAATTAAGATTAAAAAAATTTATTTATCAGTGATGTTGATCGTTGTTCCACTGCAGTCAATAGATACCGAGGTTTGCATTGACGAAACCGTGTTCCAACCCGTTTAACTTGTCTTGGAGCCTGCTGACATGGCACACACCAACATTTCCTCATTGATGACACCTGACGAAGCGCTTCAAAAATTGTTGGATGGCAACAAACGATTTATCCAAGGATTCGATGCGCCAGATTCTTTCAAATATCAGGATGCCAGTATCAGAAAGACGCAGCATCCCTATGCTTGTATTTTGGGTTGCGCTGACTCCAGGGTGAGTCCAGAACACACCTTTGACGAAAGTCATGGCAATTTGTTCGTGACTCGCGTGGCAGGCAACTTTGTCACGCCAGAAATTGTTGCTAGCCTTGAGTATGGCACGAGCGTGTTGGGGGCTTCCGTCATCCTGGTGCTGGGACATAGTGGCTGTGGTGCTGTTCATGCCACCATTGATGCAGTATCGACTCATGCCAAGTTTGATGGACATATTGGACAGCTCATCCAGTCGATCGAGCCCGCAGTGGCAGCATCGAGGCATGCCCATCTGGATACTTGGATGGAGAATGCGGTCGCAGAGAATGTTCGACTCAATGTCCAGCACTTGCGTCAGTCAGAGCCAATCCTTGCAAGCTTGATCAGGGCAGGCAAACTTAAAGTGGTTGGTGGCATTTACAACCTTGAGACTGGCGAGGTGGTTATCCTGGCAGATCGTTGAACCGCTCATTCCTTATCGGCTGGATCGGTCCATGCGATGACATAACTGACCAATCTGCGCATTGATTTGCCATTATGTGCCAGATTGTTTCTTTCGCCTGTACACTCAATGCATGAAATACATCAATAACAGTCTTTTTGCTGTGTTGTGTTTTGTGCTGGTTCTGTTTGGCACTGGTGGTTCTGCTTATGCCCAGACAACGGTGGGTGGCAAGAGTCTGGTTTATGTTGTCCCGGTTAAGGGTGTCATTGACCTGGGTCTTGCCCCGTTCATTCAGCGTGTGCTTGCTGGGGCAAACCAACACCAGGCTTCTG
>Ga0255183_1000338_pt1 | contig 20238 bp, 25 predicted proteins | sample Atl_UVDOM_RepB_8_FD_183638 | JGI IMG/M metagenome (GOLD analysis project Ga0255183, IMG submission 183638) | Freshwater microbial communities from Altamaha River, Georgia, United States - Atl_UVDOM_RepB_8d | ecosystem: Environmental > Aquatic > Freshwater > River | place: USA: Georgia...
TACCCGGAATATTGGTGGCATGTTGTGTGGCGAGACTGGCAGCACAGCGTTTTTTCAATTCGCAGGATATGGATTGCCTGCCAGGAACCACACAATCAGAGCAAGCTTCCACCCACCAAAGAATTCTGCAGAACACGCTGGAGCAATCGTTTTTGGCCATTTGTGCCTATTTGAGCTGGGCAATGCTGGCGAGTCCTGCCAGCCTCTCTGTCCTGCCTGCCGCTGCATTCTTGTTCGCCATTGGCCGGATGCTGTTCATCGTGGGATACCGGAGGGGGGCGACAGGTCGCTCGCTGGGGTTTGCACTGACCTTTTATCCCACCGTACTGTTATTTGTTGGTTTGCCGTTTGTTTGTTAAGAAAGATTCTGTTTGGGAGAGAGTCCTTGAAAACTGTCGTGGCCAAGCCGCTCAATGCAATGGATTTTGCCCCGTTCGGTGAAGTGATGCTGATGCCTGAGACACCGGATCGTGTCTATTATCAAGACGCCTTGGGTAACTTGCGTCCCCATGCTAGCCCTTCGATTTCAACGATCCTCAAACCCCCCAGCATTGGTTTGCCTGTTGAGATCAGCATGCTGGAGCGTCATGAATTTTCCTCGCAGAGCTTCCTACCGGCTCAAGTCAGCACATGGTTGATTGTGGTGGCACCCCACGACGCTTCGGGAAAACCAGATCTTGAGCGCGTCCAGGCCTTTCTGGCTGACCATAGACATGGCATCACTTACCGCCCAAATACTTGGCACCATGAACTGACGGTGTTTGATGCACCAGCAAGGTTCAATATTTTCATGTGGCGTGATCAGTCGTCGGACGATGAGGAGTTTTGTGCGGTGCCCCCATTTTTGGTGACCGGTTCCTGACCATGCTGTCAGGCGCGCATCCAAGCAGGCAATCAGGGAGCTCAAGACGATGACGGTAACGTTGTATTCATATCGTCGTTGTCCCTATGCCATGCGGGCGAGAATGGCGTTGCGCGTAGCAGGAATCCCCGTGGAGATCCGCGAAATCAGCCTGAGGGATAAACCCCCCGAGATGTTGTCACTGTCACCCAAGGGCACCGTGCCGGTGTTGTGTTCTAGCGATGGCAAGGTGATCGACGAAAGTCTTGACATCATGTGGTGGGCGCTGGCACAACATGATCCGCAAGGATGGTTGAATCGAGCATCCGAACCGCAACAGAGAGAACTAGTCAAGCAAAATGATACTGTCTTCAAGCATTGGCTGGACCGATACAAGTACGCTGAGCGATATCCTGAGTTTGATGCTACACACTATCGCGACCAGGCATTGAGGACTCAAATCGACAACCTGGAAAGCCTCCTGTCACAACATCCCTTTCTGGGAGGCAGCGCAGCCTGCCTGAGTGATGTTGCTATTTTTCCTTTTGTCAGGCAGTTTGCCGCTGTCGATCAAGCTTGGTTTGAGGCAAGCCGCTATGCTGCGACGCGCCGTTGGTTAACTAATTGGATAGAAAGCGAATTGTTTAGACTGATCATGCAGAAAGCATGACCTTTGCTACATTTTGAGTCATCAATCAACAAAGAGCAGTGTGCTCAACGTCTACCCTGAGGTCCATTTCCATGGCCTATGTCAGCGGCGATCAGATCGTATTTTTATTGGTCTCACTCATCCTGGCCTCTTGCTTCATCAATACGATTGAAGTCTTGCGTCGCCAGCGTTGGGTAACCGGTGAAATGTTCTGGCTGTACGGATTGTTTTCCCTGTCGATCAGTTATCTGGCTTACGGGGCAAGTCCATGGGCGGGCAGGCCAGGTCTGATCATTGCCAACATGACTTTCCTGATCTCATACATCAGCTTGGCCTTGCAGTTGCGCTTTTGGTTGACCAAACAGTCAAACATACCCGTTTGGCTGACAGGTGCCAGCGTCATCTATGTGATTGCGTTTGAATGGAGCAGAGATTATCTGCCATATATCGCTCGTGCTAGCTTTGGACAGACCGTCATCCTGTTTATGGCTGTTTACTTGATTGTGGCTTCAAAGCGCTTGTATTCACAAAAACGGTCTCGCCAAATCATGTTGCTGAGCCTGACGTTTGTTGTCGAGTCTGCATGTGCCATGGTGAGGTTGGTGATGCTCTGGGTAGAGCCAGCCTCAACAGTGAATACCAGCAGCATCTTGAACGAACCGTTTTACATGGTGGTGGTTCGATGGGTTTGGGTAGTGGCCAACGCGATGAGTTACTTGACCATCATGACCTATGTGCTTGAGAAAACACTGGATCGCAATGATGAGCTCTCCATGTTACTCAAAGAGAAACAGCTCCTCATCAATGCTATGAGCAAAATCAGCCGCAACCAACAGGCAGGTGGCATGGCGAGTGCGATGGTTCACGAACTGTCCCAGCCACTGTCGACACTATTGTTGATGTCAAAAAGACTGAAGGATCAAGTCAAGCAACACCATCTGGGCAGTCTTGATACTCAAGTGGAAATTTTGTTTGCCGAAACGGATAAAAGTGCAAAGATTTTGTTGCAGCTTGAAAAGTTGTTGCGGATAAAAAATTCACCTAAACAGTCTGTCCTGCTGTCCGAGGTCATCGATGGTGCGTTGCTGGTTTTGTCCCCTAGGCTAACTGCCAACGGCATCCAGTTGGCCAAGTCCGGGCGTTTTGACGTCATGCTCAGGGCAGAGCCCACCCAGATTGAACTGGTCTTTATCAATCTCATTTCGAATGCGATCGCAGTTCTGTCGAGCCAGGATGGCAAACGCGTCATTCACCTTAAGTGCTCCACTCACCATGACTTGTGCACCGTGGAAATCATCGATAATGGACCTGGCATCCGTCCTGAGGTGCTGAGTGGTCTCGGACAGATCTACGTTTCTGATAAGGAGTCAGGAAGCGGCGTGGGGCTGTGGCTATCAAAACTGATCATTGATCATCACAACGGAACATTCGAGGCAGGCAATCATCCCTCAGGTGGAGCGACATTCAGTGTATCGCTGCCGGTGGAGTTGAGGGCGGCATCATGACCTGAACGGAAATATGGACAATCAACCCCCCCTCTACCTGGATGACCTATACGTTGGACAAACTTTTGTCAGTGGTAGACATGACATGGATCAGGAGCAGATGATTGATTTTGCCCGCCAGTTTGATCCCCAGCCATTCCATGTCGATCCAGTGGCTGCTCAGACAACTCCCTTTCGGGGGTTGGCTGCAAGCGGTTGGCATACGACTGCCATCTCCATGCGTTTATTGGTCGATAGCTTGCCAATCAGCCAGGGGATTATTGGTGCTGGTGCAGAGATCGATTGGCCGCGTCCCACCCGAGCTGGGGACTGTCTGCATGTTGTCACCAGAGTGAAAGACATCAAGCCATCGCGCTCTAAGCCAGACCGTGGGGTAGTGACGCTGGAGTGTCTCACGATGAACCAGCACGATGAAATCTGTCAGCGCATGGTCACCAAGGTATTTGTCATGAGAAAAATGGACTGAGCAAAACCATGTCTTCATGTCTTTGTCCCTGGGCCGAAACCATCAAGTGCTGACAGCGATTTTGTCGAAACCAAAATATTGAGGGGTCTCCATGCTGCAGAAAGCCGAACAATCCACCTTGATCCTGGTGGACATTCAATCCAAGCTCATGCCAAAAATTTTCGAGGGGCAGCGAGCCGTCAACGAAGCGATCCGGCTGGCAAAGATCGCCAGAATACTGGGTATCCCAGTCGTTGGCACCGAACAAAATCCTGACGGCCTGGGAGAAAATGTGCCGGCGATCAAACAACTCTGCGATCAAACATTGGTCAAGCATCACTTTGATGGATGTCAGGACGGTCTCGCATTGCGCATCTCCCGGGATCGTAGAGACGTCATTGTGGCGGGTTGCGAAGCACATGTTTGTGTCTTGCAAACCTGTATTGGCCTGCTGGATCAGGGCATGAGGGTATCGCTGGCGAGTGATGCAATTGGATCACGTACCCCTGAAAACCGTCATGCTGCGATTGACAGACTCAAAGACGCTGGCGTCAAGATCATGACCGTGGAAATGATTGCTTTTGAATGGTTGAGGTCGAGCCATCACGAGCACTTCAAGCCGGTCCTGGAGCTGATTCGGTAAATGATTCCATCGAGGATGACCGCCATGATTGAGTTGCACATCGCAAACAAGAACTATTCATCCTGGTCCTTGCGGCCTTGGTGTCTCATGAAGGCATTGAATATTCCATTCATTGAGAAGATGCATTATTTCACTGAGTCTGGGGTACCCAATGGCTTTCTTGATGTGTCACCCAATGCAAAGCTTCCGGTGTTGATTGATGGTGAGATCCGGGTTTGGGATACGCTGTCCATCACGGAATACTTGGCGGAGTCTTACCCTGGAGTCTGGCCATCAGCAAAACCGATCCGTGCATGGGCAAGAAGTGCCTGCGCCGAGATGCACTCAGGATTCAATACCCTGAGAAAAGATTGTTCCATGAATGTGGGTGTGCGTGTTCAGCTTCGCAGAATCAGTGATGCATTGAAATCAGATATCGCACGAATGGAAAACCTATGGGCAGATGGATTGGATCGATTTCACGGTCCATGGCTGGCAGGCTCACAATTTTCTGCAGTCGATGCATTTTTTGCTCCGGTCGCCTTTCGATTCCGTACTTATGGGATATCACTGAATGATCGCTCACAAGCTTATGTCGATCGGCTTCTCAGCCATTCAGCCTTGATGCAGTGGGAGCGTGAGGCGATTTGTGAAACCAGCCGTGACAAGGCACATGATCAGGAGATTGATCGGGTTGGTGTCATCGTCAAAGATTTGCGCATCAGCACGTTGTCGTGAATCGCCTAAGCCTCATCCACGCCAATGATGTTGATCCTGGAAGCGAGCACCTTGTCGATGGTCTTGCGGTCCATGTCCATGATTTCCAACTCCCATCCCTCCCAGGTCACCTTGTCCCCCTCTTTGGGCAGCTTGCCACTGAGGAGCATGAACATGCCGCTCAGCGTGTGGTAACGGCCCCGTTCCTCCTCGGGAACAGAGTCCAGCTCCAGGCAGTCCTTCAGCTCAGGAACCGGAATATGTCCATCCAGTAGCCACGTTCCATCATCACGCAGAACCGCCCAGGATTGGGCGGGATCACGTGGCGTGAATTCACCGGTGATGGCCTCGATAAGATCTTGCAAGGTCACAATGCCCAGCACCTCGCCATACTCATCGACCACAAACGCCATGTGCCGGCCGGATGACCTGAAGTTCGCGAGCAGTTCCATCCCCGTCAAGGTTTCGGGGACGTAGAGTGCCTCCTCAACGCCATGGGTGATGTCGACCGGCTCCCCTTTGGCGATCCTGGACAAGAGCTTGCGTGAATTGACGATACCCAGCACCTGGTTGAGACCACCGGAAACAAGCGGGAATCTCGCGTGATCGGTCAACTCGATTGTTTCGAGGTTCTGTTCAAAAGGAACCTCAACATCAAGGCAAACAATATCCGCGCGAGGAACCATCAGTGATGCGATCTGGCGGTCATCCAGCCGGAACACATTTTTCACCATGGTGTGCTCGTGTGACTCAATCAGGCCAGCCTCCGTTCCCTCAGCCAGCACAGCCTGAATCTCTTCTTCGGTCACCTCTGGTTGACTGCGTTCCTTGACACCAAACACACGAAGTACGAATTTCGTTGAACCAGAGAGCAGCATCACAAAGGGTCGCGTCGCCATCGCCAGAAAAGCAATCGGCCTGGCCATCAGTCTGGCGATGACTTCGGGATTGGACTGTCCCAAGCGCTTGGGAACAAGCTCACCCAGCACAATGGAAAAATACGTGATCAGTAGCACGACAATTCCTGTGCCCAGGTAGTTGGCATAAACAGGGTCCACACCGATGCTTTGCAACCAGACCGACAATGGCTTGGCTAACGCGGCCTCACCAACGATACCGCTAAGCACGCCAATGGAGGTGATGCCAACTTGAACCGTTGATAGAAACCGGTTGGGATCAGCGCCTAGGCTGAGCGCTGTTTTTGCTGCAGCATCACCAGCGTCTGCAGCTTTCTGAAGTTTGGCACGCTTTGACGTGATCAGAGCGATTTCAGACATCGCGAACAAACCGTTAAGAAGAATCAGTGCAGCGAGTATCAGTATGTCCATGTCTTGGCACGTAAAAAGTGCCTAAGTAATTGAGATATCTGCATTTTAATTTAAATGAGGTGAGTTGGTGTCAAATCTGGCCGTTAGATGCGGTGACATGGCGTCGGACAGCTTTGCTGGGAGTGCATCTTGCAAAAACGATCGTGCAAAAAAGTTCCATCACGACACCCAGTATGGTGACTATTGCCTGCATGAGGGAACCAGGAAGTTGAGTCCCGCATGGATTTTTTAGAAATACGGGTGTGATTCAGGCCCGGAGGGGCTTGCTTTGCGGGCAAAAATGGACGACCCGTCCTGGTGCTGCGCAATGCACTGAATGAAATCTCAGTTGCAACATCCACCTTTCGATTGTGGGGAAGTTGCTGGCGAACCAGTTGTTGCCCTGGCAGGCGTGCAGCAAGCCTTCTCAGTATCTTTTGTAGGATCTGCTGACATGAGCATCTGACTTGCTGCGACCAAGCCTGCCTTGATCAGCACCTCTTGAGGAATGGTTTCATAGGTACGACCAGCCCATTCCAGCGTCCGACAGTCCGAGTCACCACACACCGTGCAACAGCGGCTCATGCCCACATCTGCCCCAATCCACTCCTCCAAGGGTTTGCCTGCGATCCAAATGCGGTTGGATTCAGAAGGCTTGGCATTGAATTCGTTGAGATCAATCTCTTGCAGCTCAAGCGTTGGCTGGATTCCCAGGGGAATCAGTGACTCGTTGAGTTTGGCCACTGCCGCCACGAGCTCTTGCTCCGTGTTGCCACATCTCGTACAGGTCTCCCCGTCTGTGACAAGACGCTTCCAAACGATAGGAATCTGTTTCATCTGAATCTCCCTGGCGACGTTGTCGCCCAGATACAAAACAAACTGTTTGGTGCGATTGCCTGATGAATAGCCGATTCAATTGTATGGGGATCTGGTGTTTGCTGTCCGGCGCGTTGACGACTGAACATGTATTGCACTCCCGAGATACAGCGCACTGTTGCACGCGCGGACGATTCATTGCAGTAACAGGGTTTGCAAAATGTGTTTACGCTCCCATGCTCAGCAGCAAGGGTCATCATGTGATTAAAATCACCAAGATCGATAACATTCTTTGACATGAGCGATGGCAAGCATCCGTTCATATGAAGGGTGACAACAGGACAAGAGACTGCCCAAGCGATGAAAGTCATAGACAGAGATCAGCTTCTAGCCATTGCGAAGTCACCCAAGGCAACCGATCCTTGCCCAGATTGCTCAACACTCTCCTGTCCTGGATGGATGTCGGTGCCTGGTTATTTTAATCTTGGCAAGTTGGCCGTGTTGGGCACCCTGAAAATTGAGGGTGCCGAGGAATCCTGGGACGAGTACCACCCGGATGGAACGAATCTCTGGTCCGAGAATGCTCCCATTTCCATCCAGCACCATCCATACAATCGATCCGATGTTCGAGAGTGCATCCGATGCAGGAGAACGTTCCTGCACTACACAGAATATGGAGGCTATTACCTGGATGAACGCATCAGGGAATTGAATCCAACATTCATTGTTTAGCGAGCTCGCTCGAGCCGATAAAAAGGTGATAAATTGAATCCGCGGTAGCCCTACATCAAACGAAGGAGAGAGACATGCTGAAAGTCCTAATGGCCAAACTGCTGTTCAAGAATGTGCAACATGCCAAGCAGTCCAACATCAAAGGTGGTTTGGGTGTTGCGCCTGATGGGATGCTCTTTTTTGGGAGAGCGTGACCTGAAGCGTCAGCCCTGAACGAAGCCATGTTTCGGAATCGTTCAATCATCAACTGTCATGGCATTTCCTCCATGACGACAAAGGGCAGGGGCGGCGTTTACGCTTAACGTTCCAGCAGCAAAGAAAGGCCCCAGGTGTCAATAGGTTCGCATATAGTCAACAGATTACCAACTGATGTATTTGCGTCGCGAGTTCGATGAAAACCTTACACACAGGAGATGTATATGTTGAAATTCATACTGGCAAAGATTCTCATTAAAAATGTGAAGTATGCTGACCAAACCAAGATCAAGGGTTCGATGGGTAGCTCTCCTGACGGAATCTTTTTCTTTATTTGATGTCGTGATCTGATGCATGGCAACCGGATAAAGTCAGGTTGCTGTGTGTCTTATTGCTGTGTGTCTTATGTTCCTTATGCATAAAAAACATTCTCTACTTTAGATAACTCCCTGGTTCATGAATGGATTTGAGATATCGATGCAAAATAAAACCACGTCAGATTCGGTCGTTTGCACGCCATTTGACGCGGTTTTTTTCAAGCTTGATCCATGAAATATTTCTCATTGGCAGCAGTGCATAGAGATGCTGGCTGGTTTTTGAATCCGCTGACCGGGAATCTGCATCAAACAAGTGCGAGAGATCTGCGCCATTTTCAAACAGACGACCTACCCTCCAAGATAGTTAGTGCATTGGCGTATTGTGATCATCCCTATCGCTTGCAGCCTCCAGACTTCAATGATTCATGCCATTCAACCGAAGCACAACTAAGCAGACTTAAAAAAACCTATGATCGGATCGTTTTTTTGAGAAGTATCACTTATTGGCTAGCCACCCAATACTCCCGGCTGTCTCGACCCATGTTCGAAAACTCGCTGCAGGCATTTCAGGCTATGGGAAAATTGGGCCTTTCAGCGAAGACAGACAGTCAAGGTTGTTTGAATCGGACATTAGCGGCGGCGAAATGCTCAGCGGAGTTCAGTCGATCTGGCGTTCTGTTGATTGGGGCGGATTTGCCTCATACCTATCTTCATGCATGGATTATTGAGAAAAATTACCAGCCAGACCCGTGGGATAGGGATTGGATCAACTATTTACCGATAGCAGCATATGCATGCTAGAAGTCAAAGCATGCTGCTGATAGATAATCCAGGGTACACCACTGAGTATTTCTCTTTAAAAGAAAAGCGATTCCTGGACGCTTCGCACAACGTTTCGATTGCATTATTGACCCCGGCGTCTTTCGCTGCTCATTCTCGCAACGAAACTCTCATCCCCGTGCATCTCAACGAATATCAGCCCGTACTGCCTGATATTTATCCTATTCCACCAAGGACAAAGTGGTCCTACGATCGTGGAACATTTACCAAGCTGAAAAAGAACATCCGGTTGAGCGATGCAGTGACGTTCGACACTTGCTTGAAAAACAGTCATCGCTTGCTAAAAACAGCCAAGGGAAAAATTGCCATTGAGATCAGTGGTGGCCTGGATTCTTCCATCGTGATTGGCACGTTGGAGAGATTAGGTTTTGAAACGATACTGATTGGCACCATCAGTCCAATTTATAAATTCAGAACGGAACGACACATCCAAGAGATCATCGGCAAAAAGCATAAAACAGTCATTTGGTGCGAATCCTTTTCAAGGCAATTTGCCGATTTGCTAGAAACGCCCGACCATTTTCTGCCAAATTTTGCCTCTCTTCAGCATAGCGTGGGGACCAGTACGTTGACATCCATCAAAGAGCATGGTGTCAAGTACGTTTTGCAAGGTACCGCTTTTGACAGCATGCTGGTGGATGCGGTGGGTGGCAATCCAGATGAGATGCGTTGGCCAACCTTGCAGGATAATTGGTTGCACGACTATACATTTGCCCCACATGGCATGTCTTATGTTGATGTAGCTGCACTCAGTCCAATCAAGCAGATGCTTTTATCTCTCCGACTTGGGCAAGGGCAGGATCTTCAAAAATGGTGGGCAAGAACGTTCTTTGCTGATCTGATACCGCGGGAGCTCAGTCAGTATGCCTACAAGGCAAATTTCGGCCCGCAGTGGTGGGATGGGTTGCTGGAAAGCCAGGAGCAGATTGAATATATCGTCGAGACAGCATGGAAAGTGACGTCCATCCCAGAATTTAAACATTTCTCGATTCAACGTTTGTTTGACGACATGAATCATGGGCGCGGCAGAGCCGGTTTTTCTTTGCTTTCTTATGCCAATTGGGTGCACGCGCTCCAAAGGGCCGGAAGGCTGGATGTTCAATAAAAGAATCAACGGATTGTGTTTGGCTCGATTGCAAAAAACGGTTTGGGGAATCGGTGGTGGCCCAGGGCAGGTTCGACTGAGTCTAAGAAAGACAGGCACTTATTCCATTCTGCAAAAACAATACAAAAACTGTTGGGTCGTGCCCATCGGGGTCTGGTGAAGCTCTGTTGAACTGTTGATCAGCTTGAACGTTTTGCCAAATTGGCTGTGCAAACTTGTTGCGTCATAACGAACGACATCCAACCCACTACATTTCTGTGGACCCTCAGGACCAAAGGTGGAAACAATCACATGTCCACCGTGTTTGACAGAGCGCATGACCTGCTCAACGTATTTCAGTCGCTGATGTTCAAGAGTCAAAAAGTGAAAAACGGCTCTGTCGTGCCAAACATCGAAATGGTTCTGAGGCAAAACAACGTCAGTGATATCAGCGTGATACCAATGAACCTGGTCAGCCCTATCACCGAGTCGAGCTTTGGAGACGTCAATCGCTTTTTGTGAAATGTCCAGAACGCTGATATCTTGGTAGCCGTCAGCGAGTAGATCATCCACTAGGGTGGCTTCACCGCCGCCGATATCAATGATCGCCGCATGCTTGTCCCTGGTTGCTTGGTGGATGAGCTTAAGCGAGGTTTCAAGGTGGGGGGCAAACCAGCTGACGGCATCAGGTGCTTTGGTTGCATAGACTCTTTCCCAATGCTGTTTGTTGTCCATATCCATCTCCCGCTATCCTAATCGGACAATTCTATTTTGAATCATTACAACAATGTATGAATAATCCTGTTCGTCACATGTAGTTAGCAAGCACCCGCTTGTTTTGCTCCGAACTGTGCTTCCTCAACCGTGTATTTGTTCCCCGCGCGGGATGATAGCTGTTGAATGAGACCCTGGCAGGAAAAGCCCATCAGTTGCAAATATTGCTTGGCAGATTTCACAGCCTCTTGTTTCCAGTCAATGTTCATGCTGTCAACGGCAATGGTGGCGTCAGTCACATCAAAGCCATTTCCAGCAGGTGAAGAGAGTTGTGCGATCAGCCCGTCACGAGAAAATCCGCTGATGCTGAGATAGGACTGTGCAGCCCTGACGGCATTTTTTTGTGGCCCGGTCAATGCTGGCGGTGAGCTTTTGGCAGGTAATGCCCCTGATTCAGGCGGCGTGTTTTTGGCAACTGGCAATGGTTGTCTCGACTGCTCTGTTGGCATGCCAGCCAATGACTCTAGCTCTTTGGCACGCGTTGCAGTGGCTGACATGAAACAGTCGCTGGCAACCAGCCTTGCCATTGTTCCACCCTCTGGGTCAGCATAAAAAGCACAATTTGCATCTCGATAGCCAATCCAGGCTCGCTGCGCCTGTTGAAGTTGTTTTTTTCGGTCAGGCGAAAGCTGTGCCATTGCCTCTTTGTATGCTTTGTTTAGGCGTCCGTCCTGTCGCTTGGTCTCCGTATCAATGCAATCAAGCATCACCATAGTCGTACTGTTGGCTTTATCCATGCAAAGAGAAAACTGTTTGCTCAGCCCAATGTCCTGAGCGGATGCAATCTGTGAAAGACAGAAAAGAGATAAAGCAATGATGAAATGAATTCTGGATGCATTTGAACGAGTGTCATGGAACATCGGCATCAGTATCTCCGTCTTGGATTGGATGGCTGACAATATTGATGCTAACAAACAAAAAAACCAGCACAAAAAACCCCAGTGCTCACACACTGGGGTTGTCAGAGTTGCTCACCATGTCATTGGCGGTGGTGGGCCGAAGTTTCTAAAAAAACCATCCCATTCGGTCATCGTCCTCTCCTTGGTTAAAATCTGAGTTTGAGGTGATTCATTTCTGCACCAAGCTCGGGGAGGTGAAACATGGATCCTCACTCGAAACCGCACAAATGATCAGTCACCTCAATACCTGATCAATTTGAACGGGTTCAAATGATTCTAGTCCATCCAGCAAAAGCAGTACATCCAGTCGCTATGAGCTGCATCCAATAAAGCCTGGATATTCGTAGATATTCAATCAATTGAAGCGCATCGTTTCCCAAGCGTGATTAGTCAAAGACTTTAGATCTGAATGTATCCCTCGCTATTGGTGTGAACGTATCCTCAGCCCATGCATGACTGTCATGAACCGGTTTCTCAAAGATACATCCTAAGCATCTAATCGAGTTGCATGATGCAGCGAGACAGGGTTTTTCAAGCGTCCGGATTGTATTAATCACATGGCGATTGCCCCATTGAGTGAGCAGAGCGGCAGGCACAAGTTGAATGTATGGATAAAATTAGTCGTGCTGTCAAACGGTCCCGTGCATCATCCTTAGTTTGGTTCCAACAACCCTGTCAAGTATTGCCCAAAACACATTTTTGATTAGAGATCCCATGAGTAATCTTGAATTTTTCAATGCCCACACAGATGAATGGTCCGAGAACGCATTGAATTTGACCAGGGATTATTTTGATTGGATGGATAAAGAAATTCAGAAAACTTGCTCGTTTTCAATAAGTGATGTTGTGGGCCTACCCCTGGACCAATACATTATCACTGCGGCCAAGGAAGTCTGCCCAGTAGACCAGAGCGATGCAAAGTATTATCTATTGGTCGATGGTAAATGTGCGGTGGCCATGGGCGGCTTGAGGGTCTTGCCTGGTGGTGATGCGGAGGTGGTGCGGATTTACACAAAACCAGAACATCGAGGCCGAGGCATTGCCAGGATGATGTTAAGACGATTGATTTCAGATGCGACCCAGAGTGGTTTCAAGACACTTAAATTGGACACGGGTGTGTTCATGAAAGATGCACAGTCGTTATATTTGTCGCATGGCTTCAAATTTTGTTCGGCATACGATGGGGCTGAGCCTCCAGCTGCGCTATTGCCCTATTGGCTCTTTATGGAGCGAAATCTCGAACCCTCAGGCTGTTAACGAACAGTAGAGAGCATCAGCTAACCGTTCCGTCACAAGACTCTCATTAATCTGAACAGACTGCCGACCCATCTGTCTGTTCCGCCTTATCTCAAACTCAATAATGTCCGTGTGCGAGATTTCTTCCAATCGACGATCCGCAAAGTAGGGCAGAAAGTAGCGTTCAATACAGGTGATATAGCTGTGATACACGCTCTTGCCCACACCCGCATCTAACTGCCGCCGTAAGTCTTCAAGTACAGCACCAGCGAGGTGTGCGAAAGACTGTGCTCGGTGTGCTAAGCCCTGCCTTTGTCTGTATCGGCTTTCGTCATAGAGGTTGGTGGCAACGGCAACAGCGGCTTCAATGCTGGCACGGCGAGTAGAGACTCGTTGCCAACTGCCATCAGCGAGCTTGTAGCGGCACTGCCATAACAGGCTATGGCTGCGTTTGAACAGAACAACCTCGCCATCACGCAGGTGGATGATTTGAGGCTCTGTATAGGGGAGTGTGGCAAGCGATTGGGGGGTGTGCTGAGGGGTGAGTTTATGCGTCAGCAGGATTTTCAGCTGAGACCCCATCACACACCACCCGTTTGAATGGTGGAATGTGTTTGCGGGCAGCGTAGATATTGTGCTGCTACGCTTGTACTAATGCCCAGCACCAAATAAAAAGCCCCGCACGGTGGCAGGGCTTGGGAGTTCGGTGGTGGCCCAGGGCAGAATCGAACTGCCGACACAAGGATTTTCAGATCCTGCCAGACCGTTTAAAACTATAAGTTTTCAGCTGACTACGTTCCCCAACAAAATTGTCGCGCACGATTTGTGTTGAAAAATCAATATGTTGAGATCAGCTGTGAAAACCCTGAGCACAGATTGTGACAGCGCAGCAGAATCTGCTCAAGCGTAATTTTGTTGTTCGCACTTTTTCTACGCCCAAGAAAAATTATCTACGCTGCTGCAATCTGCCACATTTTCACAACGATCCAGGGCTCTTGCTCGATGGTGCCTGATGTTGCTCGACATCATGAACAAGACCTGTAGACTGAAAGTAGCGACTTGAATTTCTGCCAAAGCCCGATAACGGAACAAAACTGACAACCACTGCTGATCAGCGTGATGTGATTTGACGCAGTTTCAGGCTGGCTTGGCTGACTTGTTGGCGCTTGCGTTCAGCATCCAAGGCGGCTCGGGCACGATCCACACCCGCTCGGAGTGCGCTGATGCGCGCCTGCTCAGGTGTTTCAGGTTTTATGGTCTTATTTGCTGCGATTTCTCGGATTTTCATATTGATGTTCTCCACCAGTATTTAACTGGCAGACGAACATCAGCGAACTTCAACTACGACCAAGACATTAGCCTGACCGTAAACAGCTTCCAGCTGTGATCTGGCAGACAGATAGTCGCTTGCCTGGACGGTAATCTTGGTTGGGTATCTGCCGCTGTGATAAGGCATCAGCACGGTGGCAATGTAGGACTTCACGGTAGCTCCTGAACGTGTCGTGTTAAACGACAGGCAAAGACCAGGCAAGCGTCCCGTAACTGGACGCTCGCCCGATGCGCGGGTTCACTTCTTGAACCCAGACCTGACAGCGCCAGACACCGCTTCAATCTGTGTGTCCAGCTCTCCAGCCAGAGCGGCAGATTTCAGTGTGTTCAGCACATCCACCAAGGCCTTGGCTTCCCCCACTTCCACCGTGGTCTTGCCTTTGGCCAATTCCAGTGCTCGGGCGCCATAGCGAACATTCAGGCACAGCTTGCCAGATTCGTTGTTCCACCACCAGGGTCTGACCCGCTGCTGGATGCTGACGGTCTCAGTGCCACCATCGTCACCACGAACTAGTTTGTAGCGGGTCTTGGTGTAATTGTTGCCTGACTGCTGGGCTTGGGCTAACAAAATTTGTTCCCCTATCTTGTCAGCCAATTTGTTGCGACGAATCACGATGCTGGGCTGACCCTGCTCACGGCGGGCATTGCTGAGTTTCAGGCTTGCGAGTGCGCTCATTTCAGTTCTCCTATGTTGTGTAAGCACACCCACAGTCTGTTGCCTGAAATTATTGATGTCGACCAGAAAAGGCCTAATCATTCACCACGCGATTTCCAGTTCCTGCCAAGAAAAACAATGAAATATTGGGTTTTCTTGGCAGCCGACTAAATAACTGTATGAAAGGCACATACAGAAAATCAACAGATCAAATGACCGACAGATGGCTGCGGCAAAACGGGCTGAGTCCTGAAACATTTGCCCAGACAGACATTTTGTTGCTCCAGGCACTCAAGGCAGCGTTTCATACTCTCAAAAATTATGGCGACTTGCTGGATCACAAGCAGACAGTCACGCTCAATGTCTACAGACTCGCAATGGCAAATCGGGCCCAACGGTCCAGGTTCCAAGCCCGTGATGCCCACGCAGTTCTCAACATCACCACCGCTGTACAGCGTAAAGTGTTCAAGCGTATGCGTTTGATCAAGCAAAAAAGACAGGCACTCATCAAGGCATCAGTTAAATACAAATACTCAGGCAACTAACTCAGGCACCGCATCAAGGCAATTCATCAAGGCATCGCATCAAGGCAAATTTCACGGCTCATCATCAAGGCACATCATCAAGGCGTTTCAGGCATCAAGTGGAGATAAGCCGCTCCCATAACAAAGGGCAGAAAACACGGGTTGTAATATGACGGCTAATGACCCCGTAGCGCACCAGTAGCTCTGTATGCTGAGTGATCACGCTATGCCGCAGGATTCCCATCAAGCAAACCAATGCTGAAGTGGGTTGCGAGTTTTAATACATATGTCTCGCGGAAATCCCTACAGAGTCGTTGCAGGCACACTGGAAATGGTGTTCACAACGAAGCGGCGGTTAAAGGAAAAACATCCAATTTTTTCCTATAGCCGTCGTTTGACTCCTAGAAATGGGTCACTGACTACCACTGCTCTCGATCATCAACACATCAGAAAGAAAGGCAAATTGCGATGAGCGTCAGCGATATCGCAAGCGAACGTCAGTTCGCTCTCAAGTGATCAAGACAATGTAGGCCGATTGGTTGTATCAACTGGTTCCGCACTCAGCTCAGGCATCCACTCCAGTCTCAACATATCCATCGCCGTGTCAGGTGTGGCATCAAGCCAGGTCATATATTTGTCTACTGGCAACACCACTGGTGTTCGTTTCTCATCCTCTGGTCGATGAAATCGCCGCATAACAGGATGATCATCGGCATTGATGGTCAACATCGTAAAGCTGGCTACCACTTGACCTGTTACAGGATTTGTCCATCTATCCCACAAGCCAGCAATGCCAAGCGGTTCACGATGACTTGACCTGATCTCCCACCTGACAGCACGACCAGACTCATAACAAGGCTCATAAAAACCATCAGCCAACACGATTGCGAAATGACGATTGCGCCAAGCCGAGCGATAACTGGGCTTGTCTGCCACCGTCTCCGTTCTGGCGTTGTAGGTATGGCGACTGATTTTGTCGTCTTTGGACCAGGCTGGTATCAGGCCAAATCTGGCTAACCCAGCTGCCACCCGATCATCACGATGGCTTTTGACAACGATGGGCGCGAGATGGCCTGGATACACATCCATACTCTGTTGCCCTGGCAAGTCCACACCAAACTGATTGCGGACCCAGCCAGCATTATGGGTAGGTTTGAAAACTGAGCACATCAGGATTGACCAAGATTGTTTGGGTCAATTTACAGCCTGCTCGTATGTCTCGCAAAGCAGCTGGACAGCAGAAAACGCTCGTTCTGCGCTGATCAAGTGTAAGCAGCTATCCCAATACCCCAAGACTCAGATCGCAGCACGACGGGCGTGGTCGTGCGTTGGCACAGTCAGGCACTGAAAAACAACAACCATCAGCCTGACATCGCTAAATACCAATACCAAAGCTAATCACAATTAGCTTTGGTATGACGCTAATGCTTTGAAATCACTGAGGAAAATATTTTGAGCCAGACACCCAGAAAATCGGTCGCGAATCCAAACAAAAGAAGCCAGACTTTTAACGTAGGAAAACTTTGGTTTTATGGAGACCGCCCGATGAAACAAGCCAAGACCCTGAACGCACAGGAATTGCGACGCGTTCTTGATTACATCGCCACCCGCAAACACGCAGCCAGAAACCGTGCGATGTTGTTGATGACTTTTTACGCTGGGTTGCGGGTAAGCGAAGTGGCTGCGCTGCGTTATCGCGACATTCTGGATGCTGACGGCAACGTCAGGGGCGAGATCACGCTGACACCCGACCAGACCAAGGGTAACGAAAGCCGTGTTGTGTTTCTTAACGAGCGGCTACGCAAAGAGCTGGCGGCATATATCAAAGTCACCAGGTTCAGTACCCACCCACGCACCAAGCTGTTCTTCAGCCAGCAGCGTCCCATTGACGGGTTTGATGCCAATACTCTGTGCCAGCACTTTCATTATTTGTATAAGCGGGCTGGGCTGGCGGGTTGTTCTTCTCACTCAGGCAGGCGATCTTTCATCACCAATCTAGCCACCAAGGGTATCAGTGTCAGGGTGTTGGCAAGTCTGGCAGGACACAAGAGCATCGCCACCACACAAAAATACATCGACGTGAACGATGAGATGAAGCGACAAGCGGTGGAGCTGATCTAGCCCCACCGCCCGTGTTTGTTACTACTGCTTATGCTTTGATTGTCTTTGTCAGTGCATCCATAATCACCATTCGCTCGTATTCGCTGTCCAGGCAGATGTCACTGTTCTCGTCTGGTTCAATTCCAAAATAGCTAAATTGCAGCTTGTAATCGACCTCCGCGACATTTACCAGATGCCAGTAGTCATCCAGTATCAGCTCGTAAGTGGCAAATCGGCGAGCAATCTTGCCACCCCCCATGTCAAAGTTCATCGTGTTGTTGACCATGCGCGAAAATCGCATGCGAGCCAAAATGTTCATCGGCCAGTCACGATAAATTGCACCAGCGGCACGAGTGAGACGTTCTTCAAACTTCTTTGTTCTCATAACTTTTCCTTTTGACAGTACATGATTTGACTGGATTTGATTGGACAAGCGTCCAGCGACTAGACGCTTGTCGTGATGCTTGATTAAGGTTTGACCAGTGCAGGTGGCGAAGGCTTCCAGGATGGTAAGGCCTGTCCCTGACTGTGTAGGTACAGAAGCTTGTCGATTAGCGCCATGTATTTGCGGACGTCACGCAGCACGACCTGATTTACGAGGTAATACATGACTTGTTGATCAGGCAAATCCAAGCCTTCTGTCCTGAGTATTTCCTGCACTCTAGGCAGGATTAGCTCTGGCGTAATCGCTGGCATTTCAATACAGTCACAGCGTGAGCGAATACTGTTGTTGATCTTCATGGGGTGGTTCGTTGTGATGATCAACATCACATCGCTTAAGCAACCTTCAATCGCTGTCCACAGCTTGGCCTGCTTACCCGTGTTCTCGTCAAATTCGTGAAAAATCACGAAGTGTTTTCCCTGTCCTGTCAGCTTGCACATCTGGACCGTATTGCGAAAATAGTCCCTGATGTCCGTCATCGCCATCAGTTCTTCGTAGGTTTTTCTTTCTACGCTGGCGTCCTGACCACCGATTAAATTTGGCAACAGATTCGCAAGTGTGGACTTACCAGTGCCATTGGGTCCCCATAGCAACAAATGACCGTCTAGTTGACCCGACGCATAGCCTTGCACGATGGTCTGTGTTTGTTGACTGACAAAAATCACTTCCGACAGTGATTGAGGGGCGTACTTGTGTTCTGCTTTCATAGCTATTCCTTTAAAAAGATGAATAAACAATTTGATGTGTGTGATGTTTGAGAGAGGGGCGTGATGCGCACCCGCGCACCACGCCATGCTGCTTAAGCTGATTTCGCTTTAAGTGCGTTTGCCTCGGCATTAAGCAGCGCTCGCGTCGCGTTGTTTTCCACGCGATCTTTTGCGATCCTGCGCACCAGCTCGTTGAACAACCCCTCGCTGATGTCCGACAAGGACTCCAGCACGCTGACACTGCCATCAGGGTTGGGCTTGACTAGGATGAGCCCATACTGCCCAGACATCGCGCCCACGTTGACACGCTGCAGGTTCTGCGTGTCCGCTTGAGCAAAGTCAGCGATCACCGCTGATTGTTCAGCTTGCAGCTGTTGCTGCTTAAGCTGAGACTCCTCGCTGCGCACCATCTTGCGCTTGATTTCCTCGATACCGCCTGACTGACGGATCCAGTCAGCCAGCAGCACGGGTTCGATCGACTCTGCAATCGCTGCAGAGAGCACGTAAGCGTAGCCGTGCGCACGCTTACGGTCTGAGCCGAACACGAAACGCACAAACATGTTGAGCGTTGTTGTGTTGTTCTGCACCTTGATACCAGCTGCCTTGAGCCGACTCGTCAACTGCATACGCAGCGTCTTGCGCTCAGCGTCCAGCGCATTGACAAACTTTCCGTTGAAGACGTCCAGGCAGTCAGCGAGCAGGCTGTAGAGCCCGTCGTTAGCCTTTTTGAAGTCTGTGGACTCCCAGACCTCACGCTTAGCTGCCAGAGCGTCTAGAGACTGGACGGTCATAGCTGCGTAAGCGAGGGTGTCAGAGGAAGGCTCGAAATTCTTCTTAGCGATGGTCTTGGTCATGAGGATCTCCTTTAAGTGACCTGTCAGCGCTGCGTGGCGGAATTGCCTGATGTGTTTGCGTTGCTGACAACCAAATAATCGCTTGTTAACTGCTAATGTTATGATTCGATAATTAAACTGTTAATAAACAGAAACATGAATGAAAACAATGAGTTAAATCCTGATGTGATGCCACCCCAGAAGGGACTGCCACGGTTTAGGTATCGCAGTCAGGAGGAAGAGTTAGCGGATGCCAGAGTCAGTGTCAGACGCTGGTGGTGGGAGTATTTGCGGTTAAGCAAGGACTATTGGCTTGTTTGCCAGACATCACGCAGCCGTTTGCGTCCTGAGACAACAGACGAGGGTTTGGCACACATCTTCAAGAAGTTTGGCAATGTTTATGACTGCACATTTGACGAATGGTGGCTGGAGCGTGGGTCACGGCTATTTCGTGAGCAGCACGAGCCACCCAAGGTCAGGGAAATCAGCCCCCACCCTGAAAATATCTCCCGCATAGGTCGAGACCACTTGCTGATTAAAGTACCGCTGGCGTTAAGCCGTGTGACCATTCAGAGACAAATCAGCAAAATTTTGCTGAAGCATGAGAAGTCAAGACCCAACAACCGATTGGAGATCAGCAGATCGGAGTTCCCCATCAATCCAGTGCGA
>Ga0255183_1000341_pt1 | contig 19940 bp, 20 predicted proteins | sample Atl_UVDOM_RepB_8_FD_183638 | JGI IMG/M metagenome (GOLD analysis project Ga0255183, IMG submission 183638) | Freshwater microbial communities from Altamaha River, Georgia, United States - Atl_UVDOM_RepB_8d | ecosystem: Environmental > Aquatic > Freshwater > River | place: USA: Georgia...
CATATGATTTTAAAACAAGAGCTTGAGCTCCGAAATGAAAAACAATTTCTGGCTTTTTTTCATTCAAAATATTTTTTAAGTGAGAGTGATCTCTCAGGTCTCCCAGGACATGGTCCAGTTTATTTTCAAGCTTAAGGATTTTGAAAAGTTGATGATGATCTTCTATGGCGTTAGAGTAGCCTGTGACCTCAGCACCCCAGCTCGTCAAAATTGAGCTCAGCCATGAGCCTTTAAAGCCAGTATGACCGGTGATAAAAACTCTCTTGTTTTTCCAAAAGTTCTTATTAATCATCCCATTTTTTCCATGGAGCTTGAGAATTTTTCCACATTTCTTCCAAGACTGTCTTATCTCTTAAAGTATCCATGGGTTTCCAGAACCCTTGATGCTTAAAGGATGAGAGTTCTCCCTCGAGAGCGAGTGATTCAAGAGGCTCTTTTTCAAAAATCGTTTCATCTGTTCTAAGGTAATTAAAAATATCTTGCTCACAGACAAAAAAACCACCATTAATCCAGCTTCCGTCACCTTTAGGTTTTTCATTAAATCTTGTCACAAGATGGTTCTCAATATTGAGTGAACCGAATCTTCCCTCAGGTTGTACCGCCGTGACAGTGACTTTCTTTTTCATCTTTCGGTGAAAGGAGATAAGCTCTGTGAGATTAACGTCACTGACTCCGTCACCGTAAGTAAAAAGGAAGGGACCATCGTTTAAATGGTTTTTTGCCCTCAAGAGTCTTCCTCCTGTTTGGGACTGAAGACCCGTATCAAGAAGTGTAACCCTCCATGGCTCTGAGACACTGGAGTGGATCTCCATTTTATTTTGCTTAAGATCGAAGGTCACATCACTTTGGTGTAAAAAATAATCCTGAAAATATTGCTTAATGAGGTAGCCCTTATAGCCAAGCAAAATAACAAAATCATTGAAACCATAGTGTGAGTAAATTTTCATGATATGCCAGAGCATTGGTCTTCCACCGATTTCAATCATGGGTTTTGGGATGAGGTGAGTTTCTTCGCTGAGACGTGTTCCGAAGCCTCCAGCTAAAATGACAACCTTCATGCATGTTCTCCTAAAAAATCAGAAATAGTTTGTGCCATATAGTTTAAATGGTCTTCATGGAGCTTGGGATAGACACCGATCCAAAAAACATTTTCCATAATATCATCTGTGACACTTAGTGAGCTTACGACTCTGTAATTTGAATTTTTATAGAGCGGCTGTTTTAAAAGATTTCCTCCGAAAAGAAGTCTTGTGCCGATTTTTTTTGATTCAAGATATTTGATGATGTCTTGTCTTTTGAATTTAGCCTTTTTTGTAAGACGAATGGGGAAACCAAACCAACTGGGACTAAGTCCTTCATGGGTTTTCGCAAAGCTTAGCACCTCTTCATGATCTTTGAGTCGCTCTTTAAGAATGAGAAAATTTTTATTTCTGATGTCGATAAAGGAGTTGAGCTTCTTAAGTTGAGATAACCCTAGGGCTGCTTGCATATCAGAGATTTTTAAATTGTATCCAATGTGACGATAGACATATTTATGATCATACCCATGAGGTAGGTCGGCAAAATCTTGATTGAATCTTTTTCCGCAAGTATTGTCTTTCCCCGTTGGACACCAACAGTCTCGGCCCCAGTCACGAAAACTTTCAGCGATTTTTTTTAATTTTCTATCAGACGTAAGAACGGCTCCGCCTTCACCCATGGTGAGATGGTGAGCAGGGTAAAAACTAACGGTTGATAAGTGGGAGTAAGTTCCAACGGATTTTCCATGAACTTTAGCCCCAACAGCATCACAACAGTCCTCGATGAACCAGAGGTTGTGCTTATCGCAGATCTCTCTGACTCGCTTAGAATCATAAGGATTTCCAAGCGTGTGAGCGATCATAATAGCCTTTGTTTTAGGGCCGATCGCTTTTATCATTTCATCGTAGTTTGGTTCATAGGAGTCTTGGATGACGTCGATAAAAACCGGCAGACAACCATGTTGAAAGATCGGGTTTACGGTTGTGGGGAAACCTGCTGCCACCGTGATGACTTCATCGCCTGGCTTGAGGGCCTTATCGCCGAGATCAGGTGAGGTGAGGGTCGCAAAAGCCACAAGATTAGCAGAGGAGCCAGAGTTCACGAGTAGGCAGAATTCTTGCTCCATCACCTTCGCAAATTCTTTTTCAAAATCATGAGCGAATCTTCCCGTGGTGAACCACATATCCATGGCGGATTCACAGATAGATGCTACGTCATGCTCGTCGATGACTTTGCCGGAAACAGGAAGGTAGTCGATTCCTGCTCTTAAATCGCCAGGGAGTTGTTGCTTGATATGCTCTCGGATAGAGCTTAAAATCTGATCTTTCATAGAAAAATTGTAGCTTGTTGTGTCCTTCATCGACAAATCATTTTCGATAGTTAATCACTCTGGTCAGGTTAGACTTCTGTTTAAAACTTAGACGGCCATTGAAGATTTTTCTTCGCTTATGATTGAGCTCATCCCTTAAGGTATGATTTGATCACATTTAGGAGTTTAAAGATGAAAACTATCCTCGCACTAATCCTTCTTTCCACAATTGCTCAATCATACGCTCTCCCGAGATGCATGAGCAAAGAAGATCCATCGGACAGTATCAGAAGAGGAGAGGACTTTATTGAGAACTGGGAAGTCTCATTCATGATCGCTCAGAATGACCCTGAAAAAGTAGATAAAAACTACAAGATTGTTTCTTATGAAGAGCCAAGATTTATCAAGTCGCAGAAACTTAGTCTCGTTCCAGGTGGAGACTCTTGTAAGCGGCAGTGGACATATGCATTGATTGATTATGTCGTTGAAACACAAAACGGAGAGCGCTGTGAAGATACATTTGTTTATCCTTACAAGGAAAGACTCGCTTTCACAAGTTGCCCACTGACAGCTTCATTTGGGCTAGCATATGGAGCAGTTATTTCTCCCTTCTTGGGCATTGAGTTTCTTTTAACGAGTTCAGAACGTGGTTACCTTTACACAAACAGTGGAATTTTGAATAAGGTGATAGAAATTAAATTCGAAAATAAGAGATTGAACTAACAATCCTCTTCTTCTTCCATTTCACAATCATCATCGACGATAACGTCTTTAGCGAAAGAAACTGAGGGAAGAGTGAGAGCGAGTAAAAGAAAGAACAAAAAGAAATTTTTCATAAAGATGTCCTACTTAAAAGAAATGCCTGACTAGTGTTTATTTTTAACCCTTGATCGAGAACATCTCTTCCAATGAGAAACTTCATCCTCATGTGAGACCTATCCGCAAGATTAATGTGAGCTTCAAACTTCTTATCTCCGATCCAAAGCGTATCTTTAATGAAGTAGCGAAGAGTGGTTCCTGAGGCACTTTTGACATACTCTTTTTTCACAACTTCTTTGATGAATTCGACTTCGTTTCCATCACGATCGAGAGTGATGAATTTAACGAAAGTTTTAACTTTCTGATTCTGAATTTTTTTAATCTCTCGGATATCGAGAGCATGAAGAGATGAGGTCGTGGCACCAGTATCAACTTTCGCAGGTAAATGAAGGAGCTCATCTTTGAAGAGGATCACATTCTCGGTATGGCCAATTTCTTCGCTCACCGAAGCCGGAGACCTATATGATTGCTGAACCGACTGATAATCAGAAAAAAGAGAATAACTCATCCCAATGGTGAGCCCAATGATAGAAAGGTAAATAACGTGCAGGCTAGAGTTCTTCATCTCAATGACTAAATCGGTCTTTTCCTCTGAGTTCTTTAATAAAAAAGCTCAGAACTTAAGTCCTCAAAAGTTCATTGACTAGAACTGACAATCGAGTTGATGGAGGAGAATCGTTTCGTCTCTAAAAAAGCCTCTCGTCTGGGCGATTAATTTCCCTTTAAAAGACTTCGCTTGAGTGAGGTCAGGATTCACGTGTAGGGCATAGTGAAGAAAATAAGTCGTGTTTTTTTCCACCCAGGAAGTTTGAAAATGAAGAATCTCGTTAGAAGAGTACTCAACAGTTTTAACCACTTCGTCCTCAAAAATTTCATAGACTTTAACCGGTTTTGAAGCTGAAAGAGGAAGTGATTTTTTAGTGAGTCTTAGTTGAAAAGCTCCACCTGGAGTCGAGTCTGTTGTTAGGTTAATAAAAAAGTGAGCATCACCTGGATGATCCTCAATCCTTTTAGCGACATAATAACATGTTGAAGCGTCAGAGAGTTTATCATCTACTGTTTGAGTCACCTGATTGGAATTTTGTGCCGAGATGAGAGTTGTATCGGCTAGGGAAGAAAGAGAGAAGAGAAGGATAAAAATAGTGGTTTTCATGGCGATGGTTTTAACGAAAAAATGAAAACTCTTCAACTTAAGACTTAGGGTCTATAAATATTAATCTCTTTTTGGTAATTTATAGCCTATGACAAAGCCAAGTATTGGAATTTTTGATTCGGGTTTAGGGGGCTTAACGGTGCTTAAGACCCTGGCGGAAGCTTTTCCCCATGAGTCTTTTTGTTACTTAGGCGATATTGCTCGTTTGCCCTATGGTAATAAATCTCCTGAAACTATCCGCAAATACGGTGAACAGATTCTTCATTTTTTGATCTCACAAAATGTAAAGGCCTTGATCATTGCCTGCAACTCAGCCTCTACCGTTTTTTTAAATGAGACGAGCTTTGAGGGGATTCCACTCCTGAATGTGATTCAACCGGGCTCGAAAGCTGCCCTCAAAACGAAAACAAAGCAAATAGCCGTCCTCGGAACAGCGGCTACGATTGGATCTAAAGCTTACACCAAAACGATCCAGGACTTAAGTCCTGAGACGCAAGTCACAGAGGTTGCCTGCCCATTGTTTGTTCCTCTTGTTGAAGAGGGGATGGCAGGAGATGAGATTACGGATCTCGTCGCCAAAAAATACCTAAAAGTTGTCTGCGAAAAAAAAATAGAAACAGTTATTCTTGGTTGCACTCATTATCCTGTCTTAAAAAAAGATCTCCTTAAAATCCTGGGCCCAAAGGTGAAGTTAATTGAATCGGGAGAGGTCTTGGCTCAAGAGCTTAGAGAACTCATGGATCAGAAAACCCTTAAGGAAAATCTCGAGAGTTTCCGACAAATTCGCTTATGTACTACAGATGTAACGGATCATTTTGAGCGCTTGGCCCGTGAGATGATGAAGCCCATGAGTCTTGGTCCCCTCGAAAAAGTTATTATTTAAAAAGAGGGTTAATTTAAAATCATAAAAACCGATGAGTCCTTCAAGTTAATTGAGGGAGACCATCATGTCGGATGAAAAAAAAGTTGTCGATTTTAATGAGAAAAGAAAAAAAACAATTGAACAAAAAAGAAGAAGTTTTGAGAGGGTTGTTTTTCAAGAATTTTTAGGCGTCTACTCAGTTATTGATGATCAGGGTACTGGTTATCCAATCAAGCTGGTTGATATTTCAAGTGACGGTTGTCAGTTGCAGCTACCATTCAGTCTTAAAGCAAAAAATCAATTCCAGGCAGGGAAGGAAATTACATTAAAGCTCTATTTTACTAAGGGCACTTACCTTCCCGCCGTTGTTACTATTCGTCATGCGTCTGAATACATCGATCAGCAGGGTGACGCTTGGCTGAAATTAGGGGGAGAATTTGATACATCTTTACCAAGTTTTAAAGCATTATCTCACTTCATTCAGTTCATTTATCAGTACGCCGAGTCGTCCTGTCATGATAAAGGTGAAGGTAAAGTCTTCTTCCTTTAATCATCGAAGAAATCAAAAAAATTTGTTAGAATAAGGCCTCACTCAGTGAGGTCTTTTTATTTATGAAAGTAGCGATCATTGCCGAAGGTCTTCAGGGTTTTAAGGCCTGTGAACTTTTTATGAGCTTAGAGGCTCAAGTCACTTGTTTTATCTCAAAAGATCTCGAGGCGCATTTTCAATCGATGCCACAAAATGCAGACATTATCTTAAGGCCACTAGAGGTTCTCTCGGTCGCCAAAAGATTTCTTGGTGAACATGAAAAAATCCAAGATCGTTCTAGGTTTTATGATCTGTTTCGCCTTATTTATGCACTCAAGCCAGCTGACTATGTTGATTCACAAAAAGAAGTAAACCCTGAAGTTTATGAACGACTTTCTCAGGAAATGTTAAGATCACTACAATCTCAAATCGAAATGTTTGAAGATTTTGATATCGTTCTCTATGCTCCCGAGAAACTTCTCTCTGGGTCTCTTAATGTCAACGGTCGCTGCCTAGGAGAGAAAAGAATCTCGGAGAGAATTATTCATGGTGATCAACTTTTGAAGATTCATTCTGGTTGGTTGGAAGAGCGTCAGGCAAGAGAAGTTCTTATCGTTGGAGATGAATTTTTAAGTTTTGAGATAATCTTAAAATTAGAAGATTGGTTACGAGACGAAAAAAATAGATTGTTTATTGTAAGCTCTGAACTCTCTCCACTTGATGCTGTAAGAAATCGCTTAACTCAAGAAATGAGAGAAAAATTCGATCAACTTATCTCGTACCTTGAAGCTGAATTTGAAGATGAAAAAACACGTCATCATCAAAAACTTAAAGAGTGGCAAGAGCTGGATGATTTTGTGAAGGTCAAAATACCTAAGCCCGTTGAGCCCATTTCTCGCTTAGTTTTCTTCTCAGGCCATAATCTTTCTGCCGTTGATGAGCTCGTTGATAAGAATAGAGTTTTTGCCACTCTCGAAAAACCTGATTTTCGAAATGGACTCAAGGATGTAGAGAATAATTTTTTAGATCTCAAAACAATTGGAGTGGATTTTATTTTAAATGGAATAACAAAGAAAAATTTTTACGAGGTTCCGGCTGGAGAGCAAGGCTTTTTTATTCTTCCTCCGTATGATCTGCTCCTCGAAAGTGCACTGAAGGATATTGAAAATGAAATTTATCAATTGTTTTCTCCTGCTCACTCTCATTAGTTGTTCGACAACTCCTCCTCCTAAAGAAGAGGGAAGTGAGCCCTTTGTAACAGCAGGGACAGAGCAGTTTTTTTTACCTGAGTTACCGTTCTGGGCTGATAGCTCGATGGCAGGGGGATGCTTTCGCACGGAAAAACATCTCTATCTTAACATTGAGAGAGTAGCACTGGTTCACAATCTGTCTCTTAAAGATAGCTTAAAGCTTCAAGTTGAGATTAACCATGAAGTGAGAGAATACCTAGAAAACACAGAGATTAAGTTTTTAAGACCCGTCGAAGAGATTAAGTTTTTTAATCAAGGACTTGAAAAAATCAAAGCTGGAGTGACACCACTTAAGCTCTATCCTTCAGCTGATGTCAATTTCGTTTGGTTTGAAGGCCAGGATGAAAAATGGGAAAATCTTCTAAAAAATGAGAAGCTCCAAGAGGCTCCGATTTATCTTTTTAGTTCATGTCTCTCAGAAGAAAAAATGAGAGAGAAGGTGGAGGAAGCAGGATTCGATGAGGACGATTATCAGTATCTTTCTTTCGATTGGCTGACTCCCTATGATCGCACAAAAAAAATCAGCGTTTCTCAGAAATTATTTTTACCTGAGATCCTCGTCGATAAAAAAATTAATCTCTATCAAAATTTACCTGTTGAAATAATCAAGGAGTAGCTATGTTTGGAATGATGAAACACGAAAAGTCCTCACACAAGGAAGAGGTGAATAAATTAAGTGCCGTTTTTAAAACAACTTTAGGAGAGTTTGAGATCGAACTTTTTCACAAAGAATGTCCTGAGACGGTTTGGAACTTTGTGAACCTCGCCGAAGGAAGACAAAAAACAGTGAAAGAAGGACCATTTTATAACGGGTTAATTTTTCATCGAGTGATCCGTGGATTTATGATTCAAGGAGGATGTCCAGAGGGGTCAGGTCGCGGAGGCCCGGGGTATCGATTCGAAGATGAATTTAAACCAAGCTTGCGTCACCAATCAGAGGGAATTCTCTCTATGGCAAACGCTGGACCAGGAACAAATGGATCTCAGTTTTTTATCACTCTCGGTGCGACCCCGCACCTTGATGGGAGACACACTGTTTTTGGTAAAGTGACAAGAGGAATGGATATCGTCAAAAAGATTGGTGATACAGCAACAGGAATGATGGATCGTCCAAAAACGGATGTGGTTATGCAATCTGTGGAAATTATCCGAGCTTAAGACAAAGTACCAGGGATGAGGCGTTCAACCATGAGTTGAATCGTCTCATTCCCTTGGAAACGGTTGACTCCCAAAGTGAAGTCTATGATGAGTCCCGCTTGCTCCTGCGCTTTAAAAATTTCTTCTGGTGAAGGTTCGTTCCACTTTCCGATATAATTAAAACTTAAACCCTGAAGTTGCATGGATTTCTTTTGACGAGAGCTGATCAGCCACCTGACGTGCAAGTCCTTCATCGTTTTGTAAGATAAAATCGTCGCATCTTTCATCCTGAAAACAGGCTTCTCATGACCTGGGCCATAGGGTTCAAGGCGCTCGAGCTCTTTAATAAGTTTTGCATCGATATCGTTAAAAGAAATTTCAAGATCAAAGACTCTTGATTTTGATCTAAGTGATTTAGGAATATTGGCGACGAGGCTATTGAACTTCTCCTTGAAGGCATGGAAGTTTTCTTTTTTCATCGAAAGACCAGCAGCCGCTTTGTGGCCACCAAATTTAATAAAAAACTCCTGACACTCTTGAAGGAGCTCAAAAAGGTTTAGAGCGCCAGAGGTTCGTGCACTTGCTTTAATTACACCTTCATGTTCAGCATCACAGAAAACTAACGAGGGTACATCAAAAGTTTCGACGAGTTTTGAGGCGACAATCCCGATCACTCCCTCATGCCAGTGGGGTTCATAAAGAATACAAGAGAGGTGCTCATCACCTGAGAGATTTTTAAGGACTTGCTTTTTCGCCTCTTCAAAAACTTGAGCTTGAATGAAGCGTCTTTCTTTATTGGCGATTTCAAGATGAGAAAAGTGTTCACGACATTCAGTGAAATCGTTACTGAGGAGGAGCTGCAACGCTCGCTCAGGATGATCAAGTCTTCCCTTGGAATTGATATGCGGACCTACATGGAAAGAAATTTTCTCATAAGAGATCGTTGGATATTTAAGTTCATCTGGATGAAAGAAAACTTTAATACCAGGGTATTGAGTCGTTGGAATCTGTTTCAGTCCATGTCGAGTAAGTTTGAGATTCATCGGAGTCATTTGTGCTAGATCCGAAATCGTTCCAATCGCTACAAATTGGAGGAGAGGATAGAGTGAAGGGATTTTTTTTCCTCGAGATTCGAGATCATTTTTTAATTGAAGTGCTAGTGAAAAAGCGACTCCTACACCAGCCATTGGTTTTAAAGGAGAATCCAGAGGTTCATCTCGACGTGAAGGGTTGATCACAGCATAGGCTTCAGGAATTTTTTCAGCAGCATCTCTATGGTGATCTGTGATAATCAGATCAAGCTTATCTTTTGCATACTCAGCGGTTTGAACATTCGTGATCCCACAATCAACGGTGATAAGAACTTTGACTCCGTCCTGTACGGCTTGATCGATCGAAGAGGGATGAACTCCATACCCCTCAACAAAACGGCTGGGCTGGTAGGTTTTGATTTTTGTACCAAGCATTTCAAAAAAGCGACAGAGAAGTGCGCATGATGTTGTCCCATCAACATCATAATCTCCGTACACCCCAATCAGCTCATTTTCATCTAAGGCTTTAAGCAGGCGATCAGAAGCTTTTTTTAAATCAATCATCTCCGTTAACACGGGGAGGTCTTTGAGCTGAGAAGAGAAATATTCACTGAAAGCTGATGCTGGGATTCCGCGCTTTAAAAGAAGTTTTTGAATGACAGGGTGAAGATCATAGTCAGTGCTTATCGAGAGGTTTTCCATCCTTCGAGGCTATCATTTTTTACCACAAAACAAAAAGTCCCTTGATAAGATCTTTTTCATCTAAGTCCTCGGAAGAAGAAAAATGAGAGGACCAATCCTCATGTTGAGCGTGAATTTTTTCGAAATATTGAAGAGGGAGAAATGACTTGTTGCAATGTTGGCATCGTTCTAATTCTTTTTCAGACTCATTCAGCTTTAGGCATCGATGGCAAACTCTCATCATTTTTTTTAAGTTCTTTTTTGTCATTTTATCCTCTTTATCCCAAAAAACTTTTCGGGATAAAGAGGTGAGAGGTTTAACCTTTTTTAGATCTGCACAAAGGAATTAAGTGATGAAAATTGTTGTCCAAACGTTCCTGGGTTTAAGGACATAGGCTGAAAAAAATCAGTCTGAAGAAGTTGAAACTGAGGGGCCAGTACCCAACTGTTTTGCTCTGTTTGGGGAGCAGGTTTTTGTAACCAGTTTCCAAAAGTCTGCTCTGGTAAATATTGGAAAGCTGAGTACTGAATCACTGGATACTGACTTGGCTGATGATAGGTATAAGTTTGTTGGTACTTAACTTGTTCTTGGAGAAGTTGAATCTGTTGTGTGAGAAGCTGATTTTGTTCAGTGAACATTTGAAGGATTTGCGCTTGTTGATTTTGGAGCTGTTGAACTTGTTCTGTGAGAGCTTTATTTTGCTCTACTAGGTCACAGTTTTCTTTTTCAGACTTTTGAGTCTCAGTTTTTTTTAATCTCTCTTTTTCTTTATTGGCAATTTCTTCAGCCTCTTTCGTCGCCATTTTTACCATTTCTTCTCTTTTTTGTTCTTGGATAAATTCATCCACAACTTCTTCGGCAAGTAGTTTTGCTTGTTTTTTTTCATCTTCTGTTAAATCAGCAGAGTGAGGAATCTGACCTTTTAATCCATTCTTATCGACAATAACTTTAGCTTCAACGGCTGAAGCTGGAGACCTTAGCAAACTCTTCTTCTCTTTCAGTTGAAGAGTCGAAAATAATGGTATGGCCAATAGTGCTAAAATGATGAACTTATTCATGCTTTCCCCCTCAGGATTTAATATTATTCCTTCAATTCTTGGGCCAGGAGAGGATTTCGTTGTCTTTTTAAGAGGTTATTTCTTGTCAATGAGAGTGAGGTTTTTTAAATTGGATTCTATAGTGAATAATTTTTACTCATCCCTTACAAAAGTGTCTAAAAAATGAACAAAAAATTACCCTCTCTTGGAGTTGCTCTCATCCCACTGATGACCTTGGTTGGAGTTCTATTTTTAAATATTTCGATCTTCAAAGACAATGCGACCTATGGCCCAAATCAACTCGCTTTGATTTTTTCAGGGATCGTTTCTGGTCTTATTGGTTATTTTTCTCTAAATGTTTCATTTGAAGAGATAGAGAAAAAAATTATCGAATCTATCAGTGTTTCGATGCAGGCAAATCTCATTCTTTTGGTTGTTGGAGCGCTTATTAGTCTTTGGATTTTTTCTGGTGTTGTACCGACGATGATTTACTATGGTATCAAGTTAATCAACCCCGGAATGTTTCTTCCCTTAGCCTGTATTATTTCTTGTATCGTCTCTCTTGCAACAGGGAGTTCGTGGTCTACAGGTGGAACGGTGGGGATTGCCTTAATTGGAGTGGGAGAGGCTTTGAATATTCCTTCGGGGATGGTCGCTGGGGCCGTGATCTCTGGAGCATACTTTGGCGATAAACTCTCACCCTTATCTGATACAACCAATTTAGCACCAGCGATGGCAGGAACGGATCTTTTTACTCACATCCGCTACATGGTTATCACAACGATTCCATCGATCGCCATCGCACTTATTGGATTCGTTATTCTTGGATTTTTTTATGGGCAAGCCGATGGAGATGTCAGTCAGGTTCAATCCGTTTTAGGAGTGCTCGAGAAGAACTTCAATCTCTCTCCTTTTTTATTTTTACTTCCTTTGATTGTTTTTTCACTTGTCGCTAAAAAAGTACCGGCGCTCCCTGCACTTGTCTTGGGAGTTTTCTTAGGTGCTCTTTTTACGATCATTTTTCAGCAAGACCTTTTGAGACAGTTTTTGAGTTCTGATTATTCTGCTTCAAGTATTTATGGAAAAATTATGGATGTGGCAGCTAACGGTTTTAAAATCCACACTGGACACGAGGTCGTAGACAAACTCTTATCTCGCGGAGGTATGAGTAGTATGTTGAACACCGTCTGGCTCATCCTCTCGGCGATGATTTTTGGTGGAGTGATGGAGGCGACAGGGATGCTTGAGGTGATTGCCTCATCGATTTTAAAGCTCGTGAGAGGAACAACGTCTCTGATCGCTGCGACAATTTCAAGCTGTCTTGTGATGAACCTTACAGCATCAGATCAATTTCTTGCGATTGTGGTCCCTGGAAAAATGTTTAAAAATTCTTATGAGAAATTTAATCTTGCGCCAGAGAATCTTTCTCGCTCCTTAGAAGACGCAGGAACTTTGACATCCGTTCTCGTTCCTTGGAATACTTGCGGAGCCTACTTTGCGACCATTCTTGGAGTTTCGACTTTCTCTTATTTACCATTTTGTTTTTTCAATCTTGTAAACCCTATTATTGCCATTTTTATAGCAGCTATGGGATATAAAATCAAAACGAGAGAAGCCTCAGTATGAGAAAAAAACGTTTATCAAGGCAACCAAAGAAAATCGATTTTAACGTTAACCCTGAGAATTTTCTTAACCGAGATATCTCATGGCTTCACTTTAATCGACGCGTCCTGAACGAAGCCTCTGATAAGCGTAATCCTCTTCTAGAGAGACTCCGATTTTTAATCATCTTCTCGTCCAATCTGGATGAGTTTGTCATGAAGAGAATTGGCTATATTAAGCACCTGATGAGTTCTGGTCACTCTCACCAGTCGATTGATGGAAAAGGACCTGAGTCTCAGCTCAAAGAAATTCGTACTCACATACTTGAGGATCTAAAAACTCAACAGACGATTTTTGATCAAGTGAAACATGAGCTCTCTCAGAAAAAAATTCAACTTCATGACATGAAAGACCTTTCGTCGACAAAACGAGAGGAGTTAAAAAACTATTTTAAAACTAAAATTTTTCCTGTTCTAACACCCTTATCTGTTGATCCAGGACATCCTTTTCCTTTTATCTCAAACCTTTCTTACTCTCTTGGATTGATTTTAAAGAACCCACAGACAGAGACGATTTTATTTTCACGGATTAAAATTCCAGAGGTGATCCCCGCTCTGATCCCTGTGAGTGTTAATCATGAAGATAAAAAATATGAATTCGTGAGCACACTTTCTCTGGTAAAGGCAAACCTTGATCTTCTTTATCCAGGGATGGAGATCTTAGAAACGGTACCGTTTAGAGTGACGAGAAATGCTGATGTCGATCATCGTGATGATGATGCTCAGGACTTACTTGTTCTCGTTGAAGAGGGGATTAAAGAGCGACGACTGGCTGATTGTGTGAGGCTTGAAATCCTAGAAGGAACAAATAAGAACATTGTAAGTTTTCTCAAAGATTCACTTGAGATTCAAGATGATGACATTTATGAGATGAAGCTTCCCATAGATTATGGAATTTTAAAATCCATCGTTGATCTTGATTTACCAGACCTAAAATTTCCTGTGTGGACACCGGTTATTCCCAAGGTCTTCGCTGAACATTCCAATATTTTCGAACTCATAAAAAAACAAGACCTTCTTGTACATCATCCATACGAGAGTTTCTCCCATACAGTAGAGCGTTTTATCTCCTCAGCGGCGGATGATCCGAATGTCTTAACGATTAAAATGACTCTTTATCGAACAGGGGATAATTCTCCTTTCATCAAAAGTCTTATCCGCGCTGCCGAGAAAGGTAAGCAGGTTGTTTGCCTTGTTGAGCTTAAGGCTCGATTTGATGAACAGAGAAATATTGTTTGGGCGCAGAAACTAGAAGATGCTGGTGTTCATGTTGTGTATGGCATTTTAGGATTAAAAACTCACACAAAAACATCTCTGATTATTAGAAAAGAGGCAGATGGAGAGATCCTTCCGTACGCGCACATTGGAACTGGAAATTACCACTCCCAGACCTCGAATCTCTATACTGACTTAGGTTTACTCACGTGTCATAAAAGAATCACGACAGAAGTGATTGAAGTTTTTAATTACCTCACCGGAAGCTCTCTCAAAACTGATTACCAAGATATTCTCGTCGCACCGATTAATATGAAGTCGACTTTCATGAGTAAAATCCAACAAGAGATCCGAAATAAAAAACTCGGAAAGCCAGCTAGGATCATCGCTAAAATGAACTCGATGGAAGATGAGGTGATTACAGAAGCTCTCTATGAGGCATCGTCAGCTGGAGTTCAGATTACATTATTTGTGAGAGGTTTTTGCTGTCTTAAGCCTCAAGTAAAAGGGCTCTCTGAAAATATTGAGGTTATTTCGATCATAGGTCGATTCTTAGAACACTCTCGGATTTTTTATTTTGCCAATGGTGAGGATCAATTTCTGAAGGGAGATCTTTATATCGGTTCAGCCGATTGGATGCACCGAAATCTTCACAATAGAGTAGAGCTTGTGACTCCGATCTTTGATCCAAAACTTAAAGCAAAACTTAAGCGCTACCTCGATATCATGCTTGGAGATGACAGGCAGTCATGGGTGCTTATGAGCTCAGGACATTATCAATTAAAAAATCCGAAGTCAGTTGATGAGCATGGAACACATTTCAGGTTGATGAACGAGACCATTATTCTTGAGTGAGATTGAGCTCCACTTTTTTCATGCCTTTCATCTTTATTTTTTTATGGCCAGTGACATCGAGGATGACACCCTCTTTAAGACCTTCTGGTGGAAGACAAATACGATTGAATTTAAGATCACTCATCAAAAGATCCACTAGTCGTAGCGCTGGAGTTAAAGCCTGTGCCTTCTTCGGTGAAAGATCAAGTGTGGATCGAATTTGTTCCAAGGTTTTTTTCTCATAGAGGCGATGATACCTTTTAATAGCCTCAGATTTCATAAAATATGATTTTTTCGATGGTGATTTGGGTGAGATTTTAGAAATCCGTCTGAGATTCCCTCCGGTACCGATGAAATTTTTTAGGCCATACTTTTCATGCCATGACCGAAGCTCTTCGCGTATAGGACTTAAAAGAGTTAGGAATTCTTCACTTGAGGCTTTCTTGAGATGAATCGTACCAAGGGGAAAGCTTTTTATCTCAAGGATTTTTTTATTTTTTATGAGTGTAAATTCAATACTTCCCCCACCTAGGTCCATCAAGAGAGTAGGAGATCTTTTGAGCCTAAGGTGAGATTCTATCGCTCGTTGGACGTAGAGGGCTTCTTGCTCCCCAGAGATGATTTCAAGCTGAATGTCTGTATGTTTGAGAATTTCTTTTTGAAGGAGAGCAGAGTTCTTGGCACTTCTCATAGCTGCAGTCGTAACCGCCTTGACCTTTGAGACCTGATAGTGGTTAAGAATCTCTTTAATCGCCTTAAACGTTTTGAGCGTATGATATTTTTTTTCTGAGCAAATCCGATGATGATAAAAAACATCCTCACCAAGATCAAGCTGTTGCCGGTAAGTCACCTGTGCCACTAACCCTTTAGGATTTTTTTTAACAATCAAACATCTCAGGGCGTTTGAACCAAGATCAATGGAGGCAATATATTCAGGTTTTTTTTTCATGAAAAAGGGCTTCCCTTCGTTTTAAGAAGGGAAGCTTGAGTTGTCTTACTTAAGTCTCTTTTGGAGATTTTGATTAATAGCTTCTAGGAAATCCTCAGTTGTTTGGTATTTATCTGAGGTGACTTTATCACCATAGATACAAACAGCTAAATCTTTTGTCATTTTTCCTTCTTCAACAGTCTTGATACAAACGTCTTCTAAGGTCTCACAGAAATTGATGAGCTCTTTATTGCCATCGAGTTTTCCACGGTGAGCAAGACCTCTGGTCCAAGCAAAAATCGACGCGATTGGATTGGTTGATGTCGGCTTACCTTGCTGATGAAGACGGTAGTGTCTTGTCACTGTCCCGTGAGCTGCTTCAGCCTCAAGAGTTTTTCCATCAGGAGTGAGAAGCACAGAGGTCATAAGACCGAGAGATCCAAACCCTTGGGCAACAGTATCTGATTGAACGTCACCATCGTAGTTTTTACAGGCCCAAACAAATCCTCCGCTCCATTTCATACACGCTGCCACCATATCATCAATCAGGCGGTGCTCGTAAACGATACCTTTAGCTTCAAATTTCTTCTTATATTCTTTTTCGTAAACATCTTGGAAGATATCTTTAAATCGTCCATCGTATTTTTTTAAGATGGTGTTTTTTGTAGAGAGATAAAGTGGCCAACCTTTGACAAGGGCCATATTAAAACAAGATTCAGCAAAGCCTCTGATAGAGTCATCAGTGTTATACATGCAAAGGGCTACTCCATCACCTTTGTAGTTATAAACTTCCCACTCCTGAGTTTTTCCAGATTCATCTGTAAAACTCATTTTAAGAGTTCCTTTTCCTTTGATCACCGTATCTGTAGCTCGGTACTGATCGCCAAACGCATGTCGACCGATCACAATCGGTTGTGTCCAACCAGGAACAAGTCTTGGGATATTTTTGATGATGATTGGTTCTCTGAACACAGTTCCATCGAGAATATTTCTGATTGTACCGTTGGGAGATTTCCACATCTGTTTAAGCTTGAATTCTTCCACGCGCTTTTCATCAGGAGTGATCGTGGCACATTTAATTCCGACATTATATTTCTTAATAGCTTCTGCTGCTTCGATAGTGACTTTGTCATCAGTCTTATCTCTGTTTTCCATGCCAAGATCGAAATATTTGATTTCAAGATCAAGGTACGGAGAGATGAACTTATCTTTGATAAAGCTCCAAATGATTCTTGTCATTTCGTCGCCATCTAGTTCCACAACAGGGTTCTGAACTTTAATTTTTTGCATAGATTCTCCAACGAGGTTTTTGAATAAAATGATTCTTAATATCATCGAGAAAAGAGGGCTTTTTGTCGAGGGAGATGCAGTGCGTATTCTAAAAGTTTTTTAAGCGAGGACCGATGGATTCCAGTTCTGGATTAAGTTTCATCTCTTTGAGCCTCTCGTAATCTTTAAAAAGGTTTTCTTGGCTCGATCTTACAGAGAGTATCTTGACCGTTTCATGGTAGTAATAGCTGCTAAAACCATTTTTTTCGATGAAAACTTTTTGAGAGGGATTAATATCCCCAAGGTGAATGACGGCTACGAGTGGCTCTAGGTCTCCAGACATTTTGTTTAATCGTGTCCGGTAGCTTTGAGGATGAAAATCTCCTCGATAAAAAGTAAAGCCATCATGAACGGAAACAACTTCTCCGAGTTTATCGCTGAAGTCATTTGATCTCACAGCAAAGAGTTGTGAGGGATAAAGTTCATCGTCTGTTTCGGCCCACTTCTCAATCTCTTCAATTGAGAGCTTTAAAGGCATATCCTCTCGTTTGGGGCGAGGAGTAGAAGGTGTATGAGGAACTTTGAGAACAGAGCTTCGATCTCGCATCGAGCTTGCGATGGTGCGCAGGCTTCGCCCTTCCTGATTCTGTTTCAGGTCATAGCTAAAAAAAAGAAGCATGATCACTATAAGGCGACGGACCATGATTTCACCTGGGCTGAGGACATTTCACCACTCGTTTTCACCGCTCTGACTTGGAGATAATAGATTTGTCCATTATTCAAATTTAAGCCAGTGAGCTGTTGATTCACATTATTAAGTCCTAGAGAAGTCCACGTTTTTATATCTTGAAGTCCTGGGGCTGATCCTACTGCTGCTTCATACCGGATGAGAGATGAATGCTGAGCAGAAGTCACAAAAGTAAAGAAGGGAGTGGACGTGAGAGAGTTTGAGAGTTCACTCATCGTGAGATTTGTCGGAGGGAATGGGTTGTTAAGCTGATTTGATTTTTTATGTCCGTAAACATTGATTTTCCAGCTCGTGAGTTGACCACTTCCACCAGTATCTCCATCAATTATTTTTAATTTCCAGTATCCGTATGATGATTCACTCCAAAAAGCATTGGAGAGGAGAGGAAACTGACTCCCAAGTGAGCTTGATTTAATTTTTGAGTTGATCAGAAGAAGTTTGGAAGTCGTTCCCATAGGAGAAGTTAACTCAACGGCAAGATCGCCGGGTTCTGTGTGAGTGGTGTCGAGTTTTATTTCCACTTCCTCAATCACATAGTCATGACCCACAAAGATTCGATTCTCCACTCCTGCAGTATCTTCTTCAGGAATAGGTTCGTTCACAGTTGAACTGTAATAGTGAACCTTACTTGGGTTAAGAAGTTCTTCTCGTTGACCGAGATCAAAATTTTTATTTAAGGCTAAGTCGACGGCAGCAGCGGCATTGATTTTGCCAAAACCATACCAGTTAGAAAAATATTTATCGGCACCATTCTTAATCCATTTCTTATCATATTCGTAACCAATCAGATCATATCCTGCAGGGTGATCAAGGATGTTATCCAAAGGATCATAATCGATGACCTGGGCTGTGGTCGCGAGAATGTGTTTAACATCTCTCCATGTGAGCTGGGGATTCGCCTGAAGCATGAGGGCAACCACTCCGGAGACAACAGGTGTCGCACTAGAGGTCCCATTCATCCGAGAGGTGTAATCGCAGTTAAGATTCAGTGGATGGAAACTAAAGTCAAAAAATAATTTCAGGGCAATCGATCGGTAAGAGTAGCCCTGGTTGCAGCCAGTGAGATCAGTACTGATCATGGCCGGGTTATTGATCCCATCTTCACCACCTGGAGCGGAGACCCAGAGAGAGCTTCCAGGAGTTGAGTAAGAAGCTTTTTCATCTTTTGCATTCGTTGCACCGACAATAATTTTATACGGATAAGAATGAGAGGTGGCTGCATTAGCATTCCCTGAAACAATCAAGTTCGGAAGAGAAAAACCACATGAGGCATAATCTCGAAGGAAATCATTTCCTGAAGCTTGAACGTAGATTGATCCTTTTTGATTTCTCTGAGTATTCACTCCTGCCTCAAAAGCTGATCTCATCAGATCACTTTCTTTTGTAAACTGACAGCTCGTGTAACCATAGCTGTAATTAAAGATATCAAAATTACCTGTAGTTTGATCAATATAGCGAGAGAGAAAAGAATCTGCGCTTACATTGGAGTAGTCACTGACAAATCTGAAGCCTGCAAATTTTGCTTTTGGAGCAATTCCTTTAGAACCTATTCCGTTGTTAGCTTCGGCATGAATAAGTCCTGTCACGGCCGTCCCGTGGGCATCACTATCCCCAGGAAATGGATTCTGTGCGTACCAATCCTGTGAGTTGAAATTGAGATAGTTTCGATGTTCTCCTGTGAGCTGATTATTTTTTAGATCCGGGTGAGTTGCTTCAACTCCTGAGTCTGAAACAGCAATCCTCACTCCCAATCCACTGAATCCCAAAAGATGAAGGTTGGCCAAATTGATATCAGCACCGGCGATTCCTGAGTTTTTAGAAAATCCAGTTTGAAGGTTATTTGTTAAAAACCAAGCTTCAGAAATTAAAGGGTCGACCACTGGCTCCGTGATAATAGGGCCTGAAGGTGTAGGATTGGAAACAGTCTTTGAGTCCTCGACTTGAGGCTTATTTTCGACACAAGCACAGAGAAAAAGGATCAAAAAAAAAGACCGATAAATCATAAGATATTTATCGGTCTTTTTTTTATTGTCTTAAATCAGAAGCCTTAAAGGTTTTCTAGGAATTTCAGTGTGTTAGGTACTTGGGCAAGGTTTGTTTTTGCTGCTTTAATCATCTCAATCAGCTTAGCTTGCTTGATTTTACCGTCTTTAAGTTTTTCACACCCAACAGATTCAAGGGGGTCCGTGAGTTCAAAAACTGATTTATGCTGTGGCCATAAATTTGATTCATCGTTACTTCCTCCTGCACAAAGAGGAATGAAGTGATCAATCTTATAATCATCACGATTATTTTTTATGTTTAACGTAAACCCAAGTCTTCTGTACTCAGCGAAAACATCTTTTTTCGTATCCGATGAAACATCTCTTTTACAGTAAGGGATTCTCTCTGGATAACGATACTGATCTGGTGAATGACAAAGTGAACCTGGAGTAACGGCCAAGTCCGGAGTTTTT
>Ga0255183_1000342_pt1 | contig 19928 bp, 17 predicted proteins | sample Atl_UVDOM_RepB_8_FD_183638 | JGI IMG/M metagenome (GOLD analysis project Ga0255183, IMG submission 183638) | Freshwater microbial communities from Altamaha River, Georgia, United States - Atl_UVDOM_RepB_8d | ecosystem: Environmental > Aquatic > Freshwater > River | place: USA: Georgia...
GGTGACCTCAGCTATTCCGGTCTCGCCAACGAGAGTTTTAGGGATAAAAACCACTCCCTCATCGTCTTTACTTACACCTTGACCTAGGCTATCAATGTGGTCAATTTTAAAGGGGATCAATTTCTTTGGTGCCATGAACTTATCCTAGGATAAATTAAAAAAAAGCGTAAAATCTAACTATGAACTTTATTTTAATGAGATTACCAGCTTTTCTTGAAATTATCGTGAATGGTTTTTTTATTCTCATTTATACCCTAAAAAAATCTCATCGTGGTGAAATTTTTCTCTCAACTTTCCCGGTCGAGCCTTTTTTAAACCTGGCCGTTTGGTTTGTTCCTTTGATTTTAACTTTTTCCCTAATGGCAAATTTTTTAAGGTCTGAGTCGGTAGAAGACTTCATCCGTCGTTATGTTTTCTCCTTGATTGTGATTGTTCCTCTTTACCTCACTTTTGGAGATATTGAGTTTGCTTATTGGCTCTCGGCCGTTCATCTTTTTTCGACAACGATTTCAATCTATGAGAAAAAACAACAGGCTTCGACAGAAACTACGACGAGTAGTTTTCTTTTTCAATTGAAGCTTCAACCTGCCCAGGTAGTTCTTCTCTCATTTGCAGGCTGGATTTTAATCGGGGCTCTGGTTCTTATGCTCCCGGTTTCGGCAAACCCTGGTAAAGTGGTTTCATTTATTGATGCTCTCTTCATGTCGACCTCCGCGACCTGTGTGACGGGGCTTGCGACACTTTCTCTCGCTGATGATTTTTCGATTTTTGGTCAAATGACTCATCTTATTCTTTTGCAAGTGGGCGGCCTTGGGATCATGACTTTGTCGAGTTCGATGGCGCTCATCATGGGTAAAAATTTACAAATGAGAGAGCAGGTGATCATGCAAGATGTGCTCGACGCCTCGGGATCAGAGGAGCTTTTGAAACTCATTATTGATATCATCCGCTATACATTTATTATTGAGTTCATTGGAGCGATGTTTATCACGATAGGCTTTTATAACGAAGGCTACGAGATCGGACAGTCACTTTATTTTGGATTTTTCCATGCAATCTCAGCTTTTTGTAATGCGGGACTTGCTTTATTTAATAACAATCTTGAAGACTTTAAGTTCTCTCCTCTGATTCATTTGACGGTGGCTTTTTTGATTATCCTAGGGGGGATTGGTTTCTCAGTCATGCAAGATGTTTACCTCACGATTAAGCAGCGTCGCTCATTTCGCTCCTTAACCGTTCACTCAAAACTTATTTTGACGATCAATATGATGCTCCTTCTTTTCGGGACAGGGTATTTATTTTTAGGTGAGTTTCTCCATGCCTTTATTGATATGGGTTTTTGGGAGAAACTTCAGGTTTCATTTTTTCAATCTGTCACCACAAGAACCGCTGGATACAACACAATAAATCTCACGACCCTGCACCCACATTGTATTTATATGATGATCCTTCTCATGTTTATTGGAGCTTCTCCTGGCTCAACCGGAGGGGGAATTAAAACGTCAACTTTTGCTATTCTTATTCAATCCGTGACGGCCACCCTCAAAGGGAAATCAACGGTAAGCTTTTTTGAAAGAACCATCCCAACTATGACCGTGGTGAAATCTATTTCAATCACTATGCTATCTTTAGTTGTTGTCAGTGTGGCTCAGCTTTTAATGCTTCGGCTTGAGCCGGATAAAAACTTTCTTTCACTCCTTTTTGAAGTTGTCAGTGCCTTTGGAACAGTCGGTTTAAGTTTAGGGATCACACCTTTCTTGAGTCTTCTTGGAAAATTTACCTTAATTGTTTTAATGTTCATTGGTCGAGTTGGACCACTGACACTTGTTCTTGCCGTTGGCTCTCGGGCCGTTTTACCAAGTGAAGTTGAATACCCGGAAGGGAAAGTATTAATAGGATAAAACTATGATTATTGCCGTGATTGGACTTGGAACTTTTGGTGCTAAAACAGCCATTAGACTTTTTGAAAAGGGAGCAGAGGTGGTCGCGATTGATTCGAACCCAGAACTCGTGGATAGAATCAAAGATAAGGTGTCTCATGCGATCTGCATCGATGTGACTCAAGAAAAGTCACTCCGGGCCGTTAACATTTCCGATGTGGACACAGCTGTCGTAGCAATCGGTGATAATATTGAAATGAGTATCATGGCCGTGGCAATGCTTCGAAAGCTTGGTGTCGGCCGAGTGATTGCTCGAGCAACGACTCAGTTACATGAGCACGTCTTAAGAGAAATTGGAGCTTCAGAGATTGTTAAAGTCGAAGAAGAAATGGGAGAAATTGTTGCCCTTAAGATCGCAGCTCCTCACGTTCTGCAGAGATATAACTTTGCCGCTGGTTATTCTATTGTGGAAATTAAGCTTGGGAAGCGCTTCGAGGGAAAAACTCTCGTGGAGTCCCAGATCCGTCAAAATTACTCTCTCAATATCGTCGCTCTTCAGAAAAGAGTTCCCTACATCACGGAAGAAGGAAAAGCCGCTTACCGAGTTGTTATCAATGATTCTCCTCTCCCGATGGATGTGATTGAAGAAGATGACGTCGTCGTTCTGGTTGGCAGTGAGAAAAACTTAGATCGATTATTCGCAGATCTTGAAGAAATTTAAGAGGATACATTATGAAAATATCACTTAGAAAAAGAATCGCCGCTAGTTTTATCATCGCAAATTTCGTTGTGCTCCTGATGGGCTTTACGGTGTTCTATTTCTTGGACTCCCTTAATACACAGATCACGACGATCACCATTAACTCCAACCGCATCTCGAGCTTAACGGATGAGGTCAGAATCTCTGCGGTTTCAATCTTAAAGATGCAGAAAAAAATCATTACGTCGAAAACGGATGCGGAAGACCTTAAGAGGTTAGAAAACCTTTGTGAAAATTTTCAGTCACAGCTTCAAAGACTCGATTCTTTTTACACTGAAGTTGAGGCAAAAAAAATTATCTCTAAGATGCAAGGATACGTGGACTCACTCAAGACGGTCGTGAACAAGTCGTCTCTTTTTTACCGAGACTCTGAAGGGCTTTCAACCATCAATGAATTAACAGATAAAATCCTCGAAGCTTTTTCTGAGTTCCAAGATATTCAGTATTTTCAAAGTGAGCAGCGAGATAAGCAGGTCAAGAGTATCATCGCCGAAACAAGAAGAAACATGCTGATTACTCTTATCCTCACATTCCTTGGAACGATCCTTTTAGCCCTAGTGATCCCCGGGAAAATCGCGATGCCCTTCAAAAAGATCAATGATGCCGTCAGAGAGCTTCAAGAATGTAACTACGACGTCTCAATCTATTATGATCAAGATGACGAGATCGGTGAGCTCGCCAAAGAGCTTAATAAGATGACGATCAACTTGAAAAAGTTTGAACAGCTTCGTACTGAGCGGATCAGTGTTGAGCACAGAAAATTTGATACTCTCGCAAACATGCTCAAAAAAAACATCATGGTCGCCAATGCTAAGGGAGAGCTCATTTATTTGAATAACCCAATGTATTCACTCTTAGAGCTCCAATCAGATGATGTGGTAAATAAGCTTATTTCTGAGTCGGTGATCCCTGATTCAATTATTGATACCTTTGAAATTGCTATTAAGCGTCGCTCCAAAATAGAAAATGCTGAGATTGTGATCCCGAAAAGAAAGAAAGTCGTCGATCCACAAACGGGTGAATACACTTTCGAGGAAACGAATGAGTCTTTTAATGGCTATGCCAACGTTTTTCCGATCCGCGCGAAAGAGTCAAGTCTCGACTATTACATGATGATTATTTCAAAAGAAGTTTTCGTTTAAGTTTCAATTTCTTTATCCATGAAGTATGATTTAGCCCGAACGTAAAAAGGGCTAAATCTCTATGGACACGAGTGTTATTCGTAATTTTTCCATTATCGCACACATTGACCACGGTAAGTCGACCCTTGCTGACCGATTAATCGAGATGTGTAAGGCCATCACGGACCGTGAAAAAACGGACCGTCTCCTGGATAACATGGATCTTGAAAAAGAACGTGGGATTACGATCAAGGCACAAACAGTTCGACTTTCTTATAAAGCGAAAGATGGGATCGTTTATTATTTCAACTTAATCGATACTCCGGGACACGTAGATTTTACTTACGAAGTTTCACGCTCACTTGCTTCATGTGAAGGTGCTCTCTTGATTGTAGATGCTTCACAAGGTATCGAAGCTCAGACTCTCGCTAACGTTTACATGGCGATTGAAAATAATCTTGAGATTCTTCCGGTAATTAATAAAATCGATCTACCGCATGCTGATCCAGAGAAAGTTAAAAAAGATATTGAAGACGTCATCGGAATCGATGCTTCTGAAGCTCCGCTTGTTTCTGGAAAATCAGGTCTTGGTGTCGATGTACTCCTCGAAGAAATCGTGAAGAAGATTCCACCTCCGAAAGGCAAAGTCGAAAATCCTCTTCAAGCTTTGATTTTTGATTCATGGTTTGATCCATACCGTGGAGTAGTGGTTCTCGCTAGAATCATGGAAGGAACTCTTAAAGTGAAAGATAAAATCCACTTCAAGTTTTCTGGCCAGGATTATGAGGTGATTAAACTCGCTGTGAACCAACCTTTCTATTCTGAGGTCACAAATCTCGGAGCAGGTGAGGTAGGGATGATCATCTGCGGGATAAAAACCGTGAGAGACGTGAAGATCGGAGATTCGATTGTTCACACGGATAAAAAGGATTCGACTCCATCACTACAGGGATATAAAGAAATTAAGCCCATGGTATTCTGTGGTATCTTCCCCGTTGTCTCTGAAGAATATGAGCTTTTAAAAGAAGCTCTTGAAAAACTCGCTCTTAATGATTCATCTTTTACCTATGAGCCAGAAGTTTCTCAAGCTCTTGGTTTTGGTTTCCGCTGTGGATTCCTTGGCCTTCTCCATATGGATATTATCCAAGAAAGATTAGAGCGTGAGTTTAATCTTGCTCTAATCTCGACCGCCCCTTCTTGTAGCTACGAAGTGATAACCAATGCTGGCGAGAAGATCATCGTAGATAACCCATCAAAGCTTCCAGATCCAGGTATGATTGATACGATCATGGAGCCAACAGTGAAGCTCTCGATTCATCTTCCGAATGAATTCGTTGGAAGAATTATCAAGCTTTGTGAAGATCGAAGAGGTCAACAGCAAGCTATTAACTACATCACAGAAGACCGAGTTCAGCTGATTTATATTCTCCCTCTATCGGAAATGATGTTTGATTTCTATGACCAGCTCAAGTCCCTCTCAAAAGGTTATGCCTCGATGGATTACGAGCTTCACGAGTACATGGAGTCAGACATGGTGAAGCTAGATGTTCTTTTGAATGGAGACAAAGTAGATGCTCTCTCTGTCATCACCCACAGATCAACTTCTCAGCAAAAAGGAAAAGATCTCACTCATCGCTTGATGAAGGTGATTGACCGGCAGCAGTTTGATATCGCAATCCAAGCAGCGATTGGAGCGAAAGTCATCGCAAGGGAAACAGTTAAAGCTTTACGTAAAAACGTTCTCGCCAAATGTTATGGTGGAGACGTCTCACGTAAACGCAAGCTCTTAGAGAAACAAAAAGAAGGTAAAAAGCGGATGAAAATGGTCGGGAATGTTGAAATTCCTCAAGAAGCCTTCTTGGCAGTCCTTAAAGTTGAAGAGTAGAATATCGTATGTTTGATATCGTCCATGACCATTTAGAAAAAGTTTTATCCCTCTACACTCAAGGTCCGTTCTTCGAAATCTTGAAAGCAGCCAAAGAGAAATATTTTTCTCTCACTGGTAAGCTTGATGAGGACAAGGATGAGTTTGAAGCGAGGATGAATTGCTTCAATGATTGGTATGTTTTTCACTACCGAAATGAAGAAGGCACGAGAGTCATCGAAGAGTACATTCGTAAGAATCGCTTAGATGAAGAACTTGCCCACGCTTTCCTCAATGTGAATCATTCCGTCTTTGAATTTAAGGTTTCTCTTTTTACTAAGACTCTCGTTTTAAAAGATCTTCTTCATGATAAAAAAGTGAATCTCATCAAGAATCATCCGAATGTGAGTCTGGTGGATGGAGATCTTTTCGTCGGTCGAGTGATCTATTATAAACAAGAATATTTTCTCTTACCTGGGATCTGCACGATGCCTCAGGGAGTAAAATCAACCCTCATGAAACAGGCAAAGAAAGTCAGAAAGCTTAATAACTTTGAGGAAGAAATGAATTTCCTTCTTCAGTTAGAGGCGCTCAAGACGAAATCGATGCACTACTCTCATATCGATCCAAACAAAATCTTTATTTTTTAATCTTAGAAAAAAGATACGGGATAACTCCTCCAAGATTAAACAGAAGAGTGATCAGGAAATACGTATTAAAAAGATTCGCTCCTGTGTTCACATGATAAATCTCAAAGAGCTTTTGAAAGACCGCATGCCCTACGCCAACTCCAGAGGGAGCGATCGGAAGCGCCGTTGAGATGAAGCCAAGTGGAACAATCACCATGGTTTCTGTGAGCTTGATGGCCGAAAGTTCGCTTTGATTCACAAACCAAAAAATAAACACACCGATAAATTGAATCAGCATTGAGAGAAGAATGCTCGTAAGAAGTTTTGATTTTAGGATGACTAAATTTTCCCACAATTCGTTGATCAAGAGGGACATTTTTGATGGAAGTTTTTGAGTCACGAATTTAATCAAGTGGCTCATTTGATGACTGAAGAAAAAGAAGAGAGAGAGGCCCAATATCAACAGAAGAGTGATCGTGATATTGAAGTCGATGAGTTTTAAAAGAAGAGGTGTTGCACGTGCGCGGTCGACAAAAAAAGAGCTGATCCCAACGATGAGAAGAAGTCCCGTTAAACCCATGATCCTATCTATGAAAACAGAGGTGAAAATAAATTTCTTCGACATTCTCTCATCGCTTTTTTCGACGTAGAGAATTTTAACTAAATCTCCACTCACACTTCCAGGGAGGATAGAGTTAAAAAATTGACCGATGTAATTGACTTTCAATAGACCTAAGTAAGAGAGAGGACTCTTTGACTGAGCATCTAAGAGATTTCGCCAACGAAGTGTGACTAAGCAAAAATTGAAAATCCCTAAGATAAAAGCACCCAGAAGAATCTCTGGGTGAGAAAAAATTTTCATCATCTCGGTAGGGTTCAGTTTCCCACTTTGATAGAGCCAAATAAGACTTCCCAGAGCGAGAGAAGTTTTAAAAAAATGAATAAAAATTGTTTTCAGCATGCAGGTTTGATCTTATAACTTCACCATATAATGGTAAATGAAAAAGGGGATTGTTGTGAAAGTTGCCGTGATTCAGATGGAGTCCAAACTTAACCCAGAGGAAAATCTCAAAAAAATTCGATCTTTCCTAGAGGACGCAAAAGCCCAAAAAGCTCAAGCCGTCTTTTTGCCGGAAGTTTTTTACTCCATATCGGATGGAACAAAACCGACTCCTTATCTGATTGAAAATCAGAATCAGCACTACCAAGAAATAAAAAAACTCAGTACTGATTTCGAACTTTATATCCTAGGTGGCTCAGCTGCGACGTTGGTGGATGGAAAAGTTCTTAATAGGTCTTATAATTTTGATCCCCAAGGTCATGATTTAGGTTTCTACGATAAGATCAATCTTTTTAGCTGTGATCTTTCTAAGCATCCAAGCCAAACGATTATAGATGAGTCGAAGGTTTACTCTCATGGTTCCACACCAAAAATGATTCATGTTGGAGAGTTTACTCTTGGGCTTTCAATTTGTTTTGATCTTCGTTTTCCAGAACTCTTTAGATCTTATTCAGCAGCTGGTGCTAATCTTTTATCAATTTCATCTGCTTTCACTGTCCCAACAGGGAAAGCTCATTGGCATACACTAGTTCGTGCCAGAGCGATTGAAAATCAATGCTACGTTGTCGCTTCAGGACAATGGGGTGTTCACAATGAAAAGTTATCAACTTATGGCCATTCTCTGATTGTTGATCCCTGGGGAGAAATCTTGGCTGACGCCGGAGAAGGTGAGAAAATCATCTATGCTGAATTGAGCATAGATAAAATTAAAAGTGTGCGAGAAAGATTAAATGTCCTTAGACGACCTCAACCCTACATATAGGGCTGAGCTCCTTCTTCGTGTTCAGTCACATCGATGACCTCGAGCACTTCAGGAAAATTTTGTTTAACGACTTGCTCGATGCCGCCTTTCAGTGTGGCTTTTGAACTCGAGCATCCTTGGCAACCACCGAAAAACTTAACGTAAAGGATGTTATTATCGAGATCGACGATTTCGATATTGCCACCATGTTGAGCAAGTGCCGGGCGGATTTGTTGATCAAAAATTTTTTCAATTTGTCTCATCATAAGATTGCTTAAACTCACTATACAAAGCTTGGAGTTGCTTTGGTTGGTATTGATACGTAAAAGGAGGGACCAAAGTTAGTGATTCTATGTAACCTTCAGCATTGATTTTGTAAATAAGTCCATCCTCAGGTTTTCCAGCATAGAACCAGCTTGGACGGGATTCCATTAAGCTTGGTGCAGACAACTGAACCATCCGAAGTTGGCTGAGTGCTGAGTCTGATACTTTCATCGGTGTTTTGAGTTTTAATTTCGCACTCGATAGCTCGTTGTCTCGAAAGCTTAAGAGAATCTCAGATGAGTCATCCAAAATATAAGTCGTTTCAACATCAGATTTATCTGTCGGGTAGCCTAGAAGATCTTGAACTTGGTCTGGAGTCATCCCTAATTTAAGCTGATCAAAAACTTTTGTTTGAGAGGCTGTCTGATCTAGGTGATGAAATGAAAACACAGCGATCATGAGAGCGATGACAAGAAAGAATAGATTCTTCATGATTTCCTCACTGCGCAAAAATATTAAGAGTTTAGATTTTAGCTTCGGCCGGAAGTTATTGGCCAGAATCTTTTTTTGCGCATGCCTCTGTAAGAATTTTCGATATCTTAGAGAGATCTTGAGGCTTAAAAAGAATGCCAGATATCCCCATTTTGAGAATTTCGCCAACATCCATACTCGGTTCACCCGTGAGAACAAAAAAAGGCTGCTGGAAATTTTGGGCCCTCAGGCTTTGAAAAAGTTGAAGCCCATTCATTTTAGGCATTTGAAAATCACAGAGAAAAATATCAGGTTGAAAAGTCTCAACCGCTTTAAGACAGTCTAAACCAGAAGAAAAAGTCCGCACATCAAAACCCTGCATCTTAAGCTCGAGTTCTAGAACGAAACAAATATCTGGTTCATCATCGATGATAATGACTTTCCTCATAATCATTGATTCTACCTCTAACTCTTCTCATTTATTAAATGAAATCTCCTTACAAGAGACTCGAATCCAAGGCAAAAATTATGCAATCTCAAGAATTTATTATGCTTTCCTCACCCCCCGCCAGTGGAAAAACCTTCTGGATTGAGAGCTTCGCTACCTCTTTTAATGAGGCAAAAATAATTGTCATCTCGCCCTTAAGAGCCTTGAGAAACGAGCTCCTAGATAAATGGGGAGAGGCTATCCAGGTGATGACACCAGAGGAATGGCTCATCAAAGAAGAAGTCTTTGAGGTTGTGATCTTCGATGAAATCCATCTGTTCTTTTACTGGGGTGATGAATTCCGTGAGAGGATGTGGGATTGTTTTTATGGCTTAAGTTCTGAAGCTCATCTTATCATCGGATTAACAGCAACCTTTCCTGATTGGATGCAGCTTGAACTGACAAAGTTTTTTTCTTCCTATTTTTGGATAAATTTTGGAAATCAAGAGCTCAAATACCTGCCCACTTCATATCTCGAAGTTCCTTCTCGTGATTTTATTGAGAGTGTGGTCTTTATCTCAGAAAAAGGTAGTCAAACCTCTTTGATTTTTTGTCAGTACCGCGAAGAGGTTTTAAGCTGGGAGAAAAAACTTTTAGCCCATGGCTTCAGTGTCGTGATTTGTTTAGGTGGAGAGGCTTCAAAAATGAAAGAGAGGCTTCAGCTTACGCCGACGCCACATTTTATTGTCGCGACTACAGTCTTAAGCCATGGAGTGAATCTTCCTACTATCTCAAAAGTTTTTTTCACCTATGAGGTTCTTGAGAAAGATTTTTGGATTCAAATGGTGGCCAGAGGTGGACGTCGGGGAGAGAGATTCGATGTGATCAGTCTAAAAAATTCTCATCAGAAACCTCGCTCGAAGATCTTAAACCACTTGGCTATCTTCATTTTAAGCCTCAAAATAGAGCTCTATCACCTCGTGGAGCAAAAATGTTTTTTGAAGGATTAGTCATTCAGCGAGTTCCCTACAAGGAGAGAGATCTTATTGTAAAACTCGTGCTGAGAAGTGGTTACCTCGGAAGTTTTTATGTCTACGGTGGTCAGGGTGGAGGGAAGTCATCCAAGCCTTCGCTCTATCAACTGGGCTCTCTCATGAAAGTTCTCACCAAAGAGTTGAGGATTAAAACAAATGAGCAAGGTGAGTTAATGGCGGTTGCTGAGTCTCAAAAAATTTGGGAACCAGAATTCATCCGTCATGACATCAAGGCTTTTTATCTTTCTTGTCTTTACGCCGAACTCGCTCAACGTTCAACTCTGCCTTATCATCGCGAGCAGTCCTCTGAGGAGCATGCAGGATTATTTTCAGCCTTGAGTAATGCTCTTTTTTATCTTGATAGTTCGCTTAAGAAAAAAGAATTTGAACCAGCCCCTCACTTAATGCTCTATTTAACAAAACTTCTTTTCCATCTTGGGATCATGCCAGAAGTGGACTCATGTTCATTTTGTGGCGCTGGACTGATGGAGGCTCAAGATGTTCATTTTATGCCTGAAGAAGGGCATTTTTCTTGTAGTGATTGTCATCACGGAGCAAGAGATAAGGGATTTCTTCTTCGGTTAAAAAAATCGTATCAAACGAAGTTTCAAGATTACAAAGAACTCCCCGGTGCCACACTGATGGAGAGTGATAAGCTCATTCAATTTTTTTGTCATCATTTTCATTTAAAAACAGTAGAACTAAAATCGTACTCACTTCTCTTTCAGTGATTGAGCGAAATCTAAAAGTGTAGAAAAATGAGGAAAGTGGCCGTGAGATTTTCCTCTGACGACGATGCCTTGGATACCAGCATTTTCACCAGCTTCTGCATCAATCAGTTTATCTCCAACCATGTAGGATTTTTGAGGATCGATGGCGTACTTATTTATCATGTCGATGATCATTTTCCCCGAAGGCTTTCGGCACTCACATTGATCGTGTGGAGCATGTGGGCAAATCCCAAAATCAACGAAAGGTTTTAGCTTAAGTTGTCGAAGGTCATTTTGTAATTGCCGATGAACCGTGTACACAGATTCAAGATTGAAGTAGCCGCGTCCCACACCAGATTGGTTGGTGATGATGAAAAGATCGAAGCCTAGTTTTTCCAGTAGACTCAAGGCTTTAGCAGTGTCTGGAAAGTATTCAATATCTTCCGCACGCGAAAGATAATTTTTATCTAAAATAATTGTTCCATCACGATCTAAAAAGACTGCTTTACGTGTTTTAATTTACTTAGCCTCCGTTAGAGAATAAGATGGGCTCATGTTGCATGTACTTAAGTTAATGTTCCCATACCTTAAACCTTTTTGGAAAGAGGCATTGATCGCGACGATTTTTGCCCTCCCGTTAGCAGGGATTAAAGCCTACGAGGCTTACCTGGTAAAAGATATTTTTGATAAAGGATTTTCACCTAACTCAGAATTCTCAGAAGCTCTTCATCTAGCACTGATTTTAGTTGGATTGGGCCTTCTGAATTACCCTTTAAGATTTTTTCATTACTTTGGTCTGAGGCAAGTCGTCGATAAGTCCACTCGCTTAATGCGCTCAAAAATTTATGAAAAATTTAATGCTCTTCCGGCTTCCTATTTTTCTAAGCAAAAGCAGGGGAATCTTATTTCCGTCATCATGAGTGACACGATGGTTTTTTCTGAAGCTTTCAAAAACTCACTCGAAGTTGTGAGAGAGCCCATCACGGCCGTCTCCCTTCTGGGGGTTGCTTTCTATCACGACTGGCAATTAACCCTGATTATTTTCGCCACCTCACCACTCTTTTTGGTGACCTTTCATTACACGGGAAAAAGAATCCGACGTTACGTAACACTTGCACAGCAAGTGAACGCCGACATGACTCACGTGGTAGGGGAAGCTCTCCATGGCCAGAAAATTATTAAGGCTTTTAATTTAAAGAGTTATGTTGAGCATCGCTTTGAAAAATCACAAGAACTCTTTTTACAATACCGCACAAAGAGTAACTCAGCTGAAGAACATTCTCATCCACTAGTGGAATTAATTGGTAGTCTTGCTTTTGGAGTGGTGATTATTTTTGCTCATCACCGAATCACTTCTGGTGTTTTAACGACGGGTGCATTTATTTCATTTATTGCTGCCTTGGCGATGTTCATGGATCCTATCCGCCGCTTTACGAAGGCCAACGCTAAATTGAATCAAGCTCAAGGAGCTGCTGTTCGGATTTTCGCACTCCTCGAGATGCCAGAGGAAGAAAAAGTCACTCAAGAGGAACTCAAAACTTTTGAAAGTTCTATAGAGTTTAAAAATGTCACCTTCTCATACGGTGAGGGTGTGATTTTAAAAAACTTCAATCTCTTGATTAAAAAAGGTGAAAAAATTGGTCTTGTTGGTCTCTCCGGATCAGGAAAATCAACTTTGATCAGCTTGCTGTTAAGACTTTACGAAATTCAAGAGGGAGAAATCCTGATTGATGGAGTAAACATAAAAAACTATACCATCGATTCTGTTCGAAAAGTTTTTGCTCTCGTTTCACAAGACATTTTTCTCTTCAACGATACAGTGAGAGAAAACTTAACTCTAGGAGAGAGTTACTCAGAGGCTGAGATTCAATCAGCATTGGATATTTCTTACGCATGGGAGTTCATCAAAGATCTTCCGACACAACTTGAAACTCAGATCGGAGATAGAGGTCTCAGGCTCTCTGGTGGCCAGGCTCAACGACTAACAATCGCTCGTGCCTTTTTGAAAAACAGAGATATTTTATTATTCGATGAAGCAACTTCAGCTCTTGATAATGAATCTGAGAAAATTGTGCAAGCTGCACTCGAGAGAGTGGCAGGACACAAAACGGTGATTGCTGTGGCCCATCGCTTATCAACACTTAAAGATTTTGATCGTATCGTGGTGATGAAAGAGGGGCAGAAGCTTCAAGAGGGAACTCATCAAGAATTAATGAGCCTTGGCGGGGAGTATAAAAAGCTCTACGAACTCTCACTTTCAAACTAAAACTCAATAAATAACTCTCGAAGACACCCACCCTTTGTGATAGTCTAGGCTGTCAGATTTATCCAACAGGAGTGCATCGTGTCAGAACAGAATTTAAAGTCAATGGCGGATCTCGTCGCCCATTCAAAACAGCGTGGTTTTATTTTTCAAAGCTCAGAGATCTATGGCGGTCTTGGTTCTTGTTGGGACATGGGCCCACTTGGTGTCGAATTAAAAAATAATATTAAGAATTCATGGTGGCGTGCCATGACTTATAGAGATGATGTGGATGGAGTTGATGCTGCTATTCTTATGCACCCAACTGTTTGGAAAGCTTCTGGTCACGTTGATAATTTCACAGACCCTTTAGTTGATTGTAAAAATTGTAAAGCCAGATTTCGTGCCGACAATATTGACCTCACAGCTCCTTGCCCAACGTGTGGAACTAAAGATTCTTTTACTGAACCAAGAAATTTTAATCTCATGTTCACGACTCATATGGGCCCAGTTCAAGAGTCTGCTTCTGAGGTTTACCTTCGCCCTGAAACAGCTCAAGGAATTTTCGTTAACTTTAATAATGTTCAGTCGACAATGAGACGAAAACTTCCATTCGGGATTGCTCAAATAGGAAAAGCCTTCAGAAACGAAATCACACCTGGGAATTTTATTTTCAGAACGCGTGAGTTCGAACAAATGGAGATGCAATATTTCATCAAGCCAGGAACTCAGGCCGAAGCGATGGAGATGTGGAAAGAAGTTCGTTGGAACTGGCATTTAGAAAATGGACTGAGAGCTGAGAAGTTACGGTTTAAAAAACACGATGCCCTTGCTCACTACGCAGATGCGGCTTTTGATATAGAGTATGAGTTCGCTCATGGCTGGGGAGAGATGGAGGGGATTCACTCAAGAACGGACTTCGATCTTCGTCAGCACCAAGAATATTCGAAGAAAAATCTTCAATACGTCGATCAAATTGATGGAAATAAAAAATACATTCCTTATGTTTTGGAAACGTCTGTGGGCTGTGACCGTTGTATGCTTGCCGTGATGAGTGATGCTTATCGAGTTGAGTTTGCAGGAGACGCGGAAAAAGAAAGAGTTGTGATGAGATTTAAACCATCACTCTCTCCGATTAAAGCTGCGATCATGCCGCTCATGAAAAAACCAGAGCTCGAAGAAGTCGCGACGAAACTTCTGCGCGATCTTCAGAAAGAATTTAAATGTGAGTACGATACAGCTGGATCAATCGGTAAGAGATACCGTCGTCAAGATGAGATCGGAACACCAGCTTGTTTAACAGTTGATTATGATTCTCTCCAAGACCAAGCGGTTACGGTGAGAAATCGAGACACTATGACTCAAGAGAGAGTCTCTCTTGATAAGGTAAAACATTATTTAAAAGATAAGTTTAGTTTATAAGGAATCCGCTATGACTAAGAAATGGGTTTATAAATTTTCTGAATCGTTGACAGATGGAAACCGAGAGATGAAGTCTCTCCTCGGTGGTAAAGGAGCTAATCTCGCCGAGATGTGCTCGATGAAATTATCCGTGCCTCCAGGGTTTACTGTTTCAACAGAAGCTTGCTTAGATTTTTACCAAACTGAAAAAGCGATTGCTCCTGAGATTAAGGCTCAGATCCAAGAAGCTTTAGCGTGGGTGGAGAGTTTAACTGGGAAAAAATTTGGCGATCCAACGAATCCTCTTCTTTTTTCCGTTCGCTCGGGAGCGAGAGCTTCGATGCCAGGGATGATGGATACGGTTTTGAATCTTGGTTTAAATGATAAAACAGTTCTAGGAATGGCCAAAAAAACAGATAATCCTCGTTTCGCTTGGGATTCGTATCGTCGCTTTATTCAAATGTTCTCGAACGTTGTTCTCGGCGTAAATACATCGATCCTTGAATCAAACATGGAAGACTTGAAGGAAGCTCGTGGAGTGCATGAAGATACGGCCCTCACAGCAGCAGATCTAGAGGAACTTGTCGGTGTGTATAAGAGTGTTCTTCTTGAAGATCACGGGATTGTTTTCCCTCAAGATCCGATGGAGCAGCTTTGGAGAGCGATTGGTGCTGTTTTTGGATCTTGGAATAATAACCGCGCAATGAGATACCGTGAAATGAACAACATTCCTCATAATTGGGGAACTGCTGTGAATATCCAGTCCATGGTCTTTGGGAATATGGGTGAGAGTTGTGCCACAGGAGTTTGCTTCACTAGAGATCCTTCAACTGGTGAGAAAAAATTCTTTGGAGAGTACCTCATCAATGCTCAAGGTGAAGACGTAGTGGCCGGGATTAGAACACCTGCGCCTATCAATGAAGCTTCGAAAATGGAATCCAATAAACATCAGAAGACGCTTCAAGAAGTTATGCCAAAAGTTTACGACGAGCTTGTACGAAACTATGAAAAACTTGAGATGCACTATAAAGATATGCAGGATATCGAGTTCACGATTGAGAACTCTAAACTTTATATTCTTCAAACAAGAAATGCTAAGCGAACAGTGGCTGCTGCACTCAGAGTGGCAACGGATCTCGTGGCAGAAAAACTGATCACAAAAAATGAAGCTCTTCTTCGCGTTCAACCAGAAGATCTTAATCAACTTCTTCATCCTCGGCTTGATCCGAAGGCGAAAAAAAGAATTATTGCCACAGGTCTTCCGGCTTCTCCTGGAGCAGCCTCTGGGCAAATCGTTTTTGATTCGAAAGAAGCAGAAGAGTGGGCGAAGTTAGGTAAAAAAGTTGTTCTTGTGAGAGCAGAAACTTCTCCTGAAGATATTGGCGGAATGGTCGCTGCGACTGGAATTCTTACCGCTCGTGGAGGAATGACCTCTCACGCTGCTGTTGTGGCCCGTGGGATGGGGAAACCTTGCGTGGCTGGTTGTAGTGCTCTCGTGATTGATGAAAAAAATAAAACTCTCACAGTGAAGGGGGAGGTTTACCGCGAAGGTGATTCGATCACTTTTGATGGTGCTAATGGTGAAGTCTATGAGGGAATTATCCCGACGATTGATGCACAAGTGACAGCCGAATTTGCGACATACATGAGCTGGGCCGATGAAGTAAGAAAATTAAAAGTAAGAACAAACGCTGATACACCTGAAGATTCAAAGGTTGCCGTTTCATTCGGTGCTCAGGGGATCGGTTTATGCCGAACTGAGCATATGTTCTTTGCACCAGAGAGAATCCTTGCAGTAAGAGAGATGATCTTTGCTGAAACAGAAAAAGAAAGGCGTGTCGCTTTGGCGAAACTTCTTCCTTTCCAACGCTCAGATTTCTACGGCATTTTTAAAGAGATGAATGGTCTCCCAGTAAATATCCGTTTACTTGATCCACCTCTTCACGAGTTTCTCCCTCACTCTGATAAAGAAAAAGAAGAGTTGGCACAGGCTCTTAATCTCACGGTAAAACAAGTCAAAGAAAGAAATGAATCTCTTCATGAGTTTAACCCTATGCTTGGTCATAGAGGCTGTCGATTAGCGGTCACTTATCCTGAAATTTATCAGATGCAAGTCCGGGCGATCATTGAAGCGGCGATTGAATCTCTCGCTACAGGTGTTAAGGTTCTTCCTGAAATCATGATTCCTCTGACCTCAGAGTTAAAAGAATATTCTTATATTAAGAGTGTCTGTGAGGATGAAATTAAAAAAGTTTTCTCAGAGAAAAAGACAACTATCCCTTATAAAATGGGAACAATGCTTGAGCTCCCTCGTGCCTGTCTCATGGCCGGAGAGATTGCGACTGATGCAGAGTTCTTTTCATTTGGAACAAACGATCTGACACAAACAACGTTCGGTCTTTCGCGAGATGATGCTGGAAAGTTTTTACCAAGCTACACGGCGAAAGGTTTATACCCACGAGATCCGTTTGTTTCAATTGATCAGCCGGGTGTCGGCTTTTTGATGAAGCACGCTTTGAGTGAGGGCAAAAAAACAAACTCTAAAATCTACGCAGGAATCTGCGGAGAACATGGTGGAGAGCCACAATCTGTTGAGTTTTGTCATCAGATCGGTCTTGAGTACGTGAGCTGTTCTCCGTTTCGTGTTCCGATTGCAAGACTGGCAGCTGCTCAAGCTGTGCTTAAAGGATAAGACATGAGCATAGAGAAGATAAAAGATCTCCTTTATGCTCATGGTGATTTTAAAACCTTTGATGCCCTTGGTGTTGGAGTCATTGATTTCAATTCTGGTGAGAGCTCTCTTCTTGAGTGTTATCAAACGGAAGATGGCCAGTTTTGGCAGGAGTCTCCGAGCTGTCTTTTTTATGACCTCGCCTCTCTGACAAAGCCTCTCGTCAATAGCCTAAGTTTTCTTCTTTTTCCTGAAAAATTTGATGAGAAGATGAACCTTTGCCTTAATCATCAAGGTGGTCTTCCGAGCTGGGGTCTCTTGTCTCAGGATACCTGGAGAGATCAAATTTTATCTTATCCCATTCAAAAAAAAGAAACTCTCTATTCAGACTTTTCAGCTTTAAGAGTCATGCTGGAACTTGAGAAAAAAGACGTGAATGTTCATGGTGAGTTAAAAAAAATCTGGTCTAATGATTTAGTCTTTTGGAAAGATCTCCCCGAAGATGCTTTTCTTCTTCAGTATGGGTACAGAGGTGGTCTCCCGAACATGGGAGTTGTCCACGATCCAAATGCATTTGTGATTGATGATTTTTGCTCCCACGCAGGACTTTTCTCCACTTTGAGTGGTTTATGCGAAACACTTTTAAAGATAGAAGCTTCAACTCAAATGATAAAAAAAGTTTCAGACTCTATGACAAAAGATCGTTTCGTCATGGGATTTGACCGTGTCCTTGATCCAACGAAGACACTCGCTGGTGCGGGGTGTGGAGCTAAAACGTTTGGCCACCTTGGATTTACCGGTACCTCCTTCTGGATTGACCCAGATCAGAAAAAAGGGATTGTCATCTTATCTAATGCCACGAGAGACTATTGGTATAAAAAAGATGAGCTCAATGAGCTTCGTCAAAAGATAGGAGCTCTTCTATGGTTGGAAAAATCCTCATCCTCTTCCTTGTCACGTTAAACGCGTTTGCAAACATCACAGTCATCAGTGACTTCGATGACACGATCAAAATCACGAATTCAGCCCAGTTTGGAGAAAGAAGTTATAACTCAGTCTTCAAAAATGATCTTTTTTTTGCACAATCATTTTTTTGGAAATCTTGGCGCTCAACTCTCTCGCATCTTCATTTAGTCAGCGGGACAGCGAAAATTCTTGCACCAGCAGTTCAAAAAACAATCCAAGTGAACGAGCTTCAAGTAGACTCTGTGACCCTAAAACCGATGTTTGATGGAGTCGATCTTTATACCTATAAATTTAAAGTAATTAAAAACCTTATCGATCAAACCTCAGATGACATTATTCTTATTGGAGATGATGTTCAACAAGACCCCGAGGTTTATGCAGGTCTAAAAGCTATCTACGGTGAGAGAATCCTCGCGACTTATATTCATGTTGTGAGTGGACGAGAGATTAATGTTGAGGTCACAAAGTATTTTACAACGCTGGATCTCGCACTAAGAGAATTTTTAGCAAAACGAATCTCCCAAGCGACGATTGTCAAAATCTTCGACGATCACTTAAAGGCATCTGAAGAAGAAATGAAACTCATGTTCCCTTCTTTTGCTGTCTGTCCAAAAACTCCAGTTCACTGGGCATGGCAACTTAAAACAAGTTTCTGGGATGAAGCTTTTAAGCTTAGTTCAAAGATTAACAAGTATTGTCTATCAGGAAACTCGGGTATTTAATTTCATCAAACCATCGCCACAGCTTTTTCCTTTTGCTATGATTTTTAGCAAAAGGAAAAGCTATGATGGATTTAACACATTTAATTTCTCAAGAAGATTTAATTTCAAAACGTAAGAATATAAAGAAAGTTTTTTTCTACCGGATTTGTGGCGCGGGCATGGGTCCAGCGGCAGTGCTTTTAAAGCAAGCAGGTTTCGATGTGGAAGGAGCTGATTCAGCTTTTTATCCTCCGATGAGTACATTTCTTGAAACGACAAAAATTCCTCTTCATCCCCTTGATAAAGTAACTCCAGAGTTTTTAAAACAGTACGATTTAATTGTGGTGGGTAATTCTGTTTCAGGAAAAATTGAAGCTGCTCGGATGATTGAAAAAGTCGGAGTTCCTTTTACTTCTTTCCCATCGGCCCTCGGCTCACTGGTTCTTAAAGATAAAAATGTGATTGGGATTGCCGGTACTCACGGTAAAACGACGACAACTTACTTCATGACTCAGCTCCTAGAAAAACTTGGCCAGGATCCGGGTTACCTTGTTGGAGGAATCATTGAGGGACGTGATCCATCAAAACTTGGGAAAGACTATTTCGTGATTGAGTCGGATGAATATGATTCTGCTTACTTTCATAAGATTTCGAAGTTCAGGTTATACGAATTAAAAAATATGATCCTGACATCTCTAGAGTTTGACCATGCAGATATTTTCTCCTCGGTAGAAAAAATTGAAGATGAGTTTCGGGCCATTCTTAATAATGTAAAATCAACGCTTATTTTTAACCAAGAGTATCCATCGGCGATGAAGCTCTTCCACGAGTACTCTAAAAACTCCTCACAAAAATGGTTCCTCTATGGTAAAGGCTCTAACCTCGGTCCTCATGAGATAAAAACTCATGAAAACGGTTCTAGTTTCGTCATCAACTGGAAGGGAGAAAATCTTCTTTTTGAAACGAATGTTGTGGGAGAGAAACG
>Ga0255183_1000348_pt1 | contig 19668 bp, 22 predicted proteins | sample Atl_UVDOM_RepB_8_FD_183638 | JGI IMG/M metagenome (GOLD analysis project Ga0255183, IMG submission 183638) | Freshwater microbial communities from Altamaha River, Georgia, United States - Atl_UVDOM_RepB_8d | ecosystem: Environmental > Aquatic > Freshwater > River | place: USA: Georgia...
TTGCTCTACCTCATCTGCGGCCTCGCTACTGCTTATCAATAATCGATAATGTGCCGCTGAATCTGGTAGTTCAACTGGTAGGCCGAGTGGAGTTTTAGATTGAGCAGCTTGATTAAATAAGTTTTTAATTATCCGATCCTCAAGTGATTGGTAAGACATAACTACTAAGCGTCCACCTACCTTGAGGGCCGCTAGGGCGACTGGAATGGCCCGCTCTAAGATCGCAAGCTCCTGATTAACCTCAATCCGCAAAGCTTGAAATGTTCGCTTTGCTGGATTGCCGCCGGTACGGCGAGCAGGTGCTGGGATTGAATCTTTAACAATCTCGGCTAAATCAGTAGTGGTATTTAGCTCACCACGATGACGAGCCTTAATAATATTTTCGGCAATCTTGCTAGCAAATTTCTCTTCGCCATAATTTTTAATTATCTTGGCAAGTTGACCATGTGAATAAGTATCTAAAACTACTTTTGCAGTCAGAGTTGAATTTTGATCCATTCGCATATCCAATGGAGCAGCTTTTGAGTATGAAAAACCCCGCTCTGCTACATCTAGCTGCATTGAGGAAACACCTAAGTCAAATAGGATCGCATCCACCTTAGAAACACCTACCTCTAGCAGCGCTTTATCAATCTGATCGTAGGTATTATGAATAAATGTACTCCGAGCAGAAAAAGCTTGTAATTCACGTTTTGCAATCTCAAGCGCACCTAAATCTCGATCTATGCCAATGAGTTGAAGGTTTGTAAACTTTTCTAAAAACACCTTGCTGTGTCCAGCTAATCCAAGAGTGGCATCAATTAAGTATGGATTACTACTTTTAGTAATTGCTGGGGTGAGCAACTCCAGACAGCGTTGTAGTGCAACTGGTATATGTACCACCTCTGCACCCATCTGTTCTCCCCCATTCCTAAATATCTACGACTAATTTTTTATCTTTCACTCGATCTCAGATATCTACTTAGGTCACCGCCACTCGACGGAGCTTTACCAAATAACGCGCGGCACCGGGGAAGTGGCGCCGCGAATGTTTAATTAGTGGCGGTGGCCTAAATAGATATTTGGATTAAAATAATCCGGGTAATACCTCCTCTGAAACCTCAGCAAATGTTTTTTCACGATCAGCCAAATACTTACTCCAGGCATTTGCATCCCAAATTTCTAATCTGGTATTTGCACCAATGACTACGCAATTTTTTTCTAAGGTTGCATATGTTCTAAGTCCTGTTGGAATTGTGATTCGACCCTGATTATCTGGAACCTCATCATGAGCTCCGGCGAACATCACTCTTAAATAATCTCGAGAATTTTTTTGAGTTACTGGAGCCTGTCGCAACCGTTCAGTAATTAATGCAAACTCACTAGCTGGAAATACATATAAACAATTCTCTTGTCCTTTGGTAATGACTAAGCCATCAGCTAATTCATCTCTAAATCTTGCGGGCAAAATCAATCTGCCCTTTTCATCAAGCTTTGGCTCATGGGTGCCAAGAAACATCGATTGGCCTCCCCCACGCTCAGATTATTTGGTAGGACCCCACTTTACTCCCTTTTTCCCCACTTTCAACCCCCCGCACCCACTTTGCCTCCACCACCCCCACTTGAAATTGGCCATAAAAAAACCACCCGGATCGGGTGGTGATTGGTTTCTGGGTCTGCCCGCAAATGGCTAAATCTCAAATATCGTTGTTGTTCCTACGATCCCATCTACTCTCCAAAGTTGAGCCCAAGCCAAACCTCTTGCTCTTAGTTGCAGGTGGCTTAACAGTTAGATTTGTGAGGATCAAAATCACTCCTGAAAGGCTGATTAGAAAGGCCACTACCCCAATCACAGTTTCCTTAGCAATAAGCCCACTGATCAGAAGAAGTAGGCCAAGTAGCAAAATACCTAAGCCTAAAAGTGCCCTAGAGCCCTGCTTAGTCCTTGCCTTACCGGTTAGGGTTGAAAGTAATCTTGGATCTTCCTGCTCTAAGGCAGCTTCCATCTCAGCCAATAACTTACGTTCATGATCGGAGAGTGCCATATTCGCAATATAGAGCAATTTTGAATTTTTTAAAACTCCTAATTACTAATCATCCTCGTTATCTTCAGCACTTTCCACCAATCGAGCAGGGCGCAGACTGCTACGGCCAAATTTGGCTTTAATCAGATCCACAGCCTTATCCGCCTGTCGCCAACCAGTACTTCGCTGACCTAAAGCCATCTGCTGAATCCCTTCATTGGCAACTAAAGAATCTAATGAGATCCCCACTAAGCGAATAAATGCGTTATTTAATTTAAGTGCTAAGTATAGGTTCTTAGCCACCTCAAAAATTTCCTGAGTCGTTGTAATCGGTAAATCTAAAGTTTTAGATCTGGTAATAGTTGAAAAATCTGCAAATCTTACCTTGATTGAAATAGTATTTGCCGCATAACCTTTTGCTCGCATTCGTTCCGAGCTTTTTTCAGTAAGCCTAAGTATCTCCTTCAAGATAGACTCTTGATCATCTAAATCAGTATCAAAAGTTTCTGATGCGCTAATACTCTTCTCGCTTTGCTCTGTAATCACATCACGATAATCTCTACCCCACGCTAGCTCATAAAGTGAGCTTCCACTTGCTTGACCTAAGGTTCGAATTAATGTACCTCTTGGAGTATTTGCAATATCACCTACAGTAACTAACCCTAATTTTGCTAACTGTTCATTGGTTTTCGGTCCAACTCCCCAGATCTCGCTTGCTGCAAGTGGGTGGAGAAAATCCAGTACCTTATCTGGATCAATTTCCAATACACCATTTGGTTTGCAATGAGCAGAGGCTATTTTTGCTATAAACTTATTATGCGAAATTCCTACAGAACAGGTAATACCCTGTTCGCTCTCAACACGTTTTCGAATTAAATCGGCAATCTCCCTGCCACTTCCTAGCAATTTTTTTGCACCTGTCACATCAAGAAATGCCTCATCGAGTGAGATTGGCTCGACGTATGGAGTTACATCTTCAAATATCGCCATAACTTGAGCAGAGACTTCACTGTATCTTTTATGATCTGGAGTAACAAAAACTGCGTGAGGTGCTAATGCTTTTGCCCGATAAATTGGCATGGCAGCCCTAATCCCAAACTTTCTTGCTTCGTAATTAGCCGCGGACACCACACCTCGCGCACCTGCTCCAACCACGACAGCTTTACCTTTAAGTTTTGGGTCATCTTTTTCGGCAACAGATGCAAAGAATGCATCCATATCGACATGCAAAATAGTTGGTAAAATTTGATTCATCAGTTGCTAAGTAATCTTTCCTCACTACCTGGCGCAAGAAAAATTATAAACACACCCCCTAGGCTAATTCATTTACCTGACAGTAGCCCTTAATCTTTTAAGTGAACAGCCCAAAGTGGGCTACTAAAAGGTAGGAAAATAATGACCGAAATTGCATTAATTGTTGGCCGAATTCTATTTGCGCTTTTATTCATTAATTCAGGAATTGCGCACTTTACAAAGAATTCAGCTATGACTGGATACGCACAATACAAGAAAGTTCCCATGGCAAAGGTTTCAGTGTATGTGAGCGGAATTATGATTCTGCTGGGAGGCCTTTATATTGCCCTTGGCTTCTATGCTGATCTCGGTGCGCTTTTAATTGCAATATTCCTAATCCCAACTGCATTTTTAATGCACGCATTCTGGAAGGAAAGTGATGCCACTGCTAAGCAAAATGAGTCAATTGCATTTTTTAAAGACTTATCCTTAGCGGGAGCCGCGCTAATCATATTTGCCTTACTTAGAGGCGGAGCTGACTTTGGTAGCAATGTAGGCACCTTACTTTTCTTTAGCTAATAAAGTTCTAAAACCACCCTTTATAGATTTATAAAGGGTGGTTTTTTTAATGCTTGAAACTGATCGTGTATTACAATTTTAAACAATGGAAATTGGCTTAGAACTTGTTGCAGTTTTAAGTGGTGCCTTCATCGGTTCAGTGCTTGGATTTATTGGGGCCGGTGGTGCCATGGTCACTGTCCCAATATTTTTGTATTTGTTTGATTTCACACCGGTCGCAGCCACAACCGCTGCACTTGCTGTTGTCTGCTTAGCTGCCTTATCTGGCCTTGTTCCCAGAATAAAGAGTAAAGATGTATTAATTAAAGAGGGCTCAATTATTTGGGCTTTAGGTTTGACTACGAATATTGGGTTTGGTTTAGTTGTAGATAGAATCTCTGATCAAGTTATTTTAGTAGGCTTTTCAGTGGTATTAATTATTGCGGCTATATCTATGTTGCGATCACCAATCTTGAATAAACCTGAAAAAAGAATGTCGAGCTGGACCTTGATTTTGTTATCCCTTGTCATCGGTTCGCTTACTGGATTATTTGGAATAGGTGGTGGTTTTTTGGCAATTCCTGTGTTAGTTCTATTTTTTAATACCCCACAACATAAAGCTGCTGGAACCTCGCTTTTAATAATTACGCTAAATTGTCTTACTGCTCTAATTGCAAAAAATGCCATCTGGGGTCAAATAAATTGGAGTTATCCCTTAATTATTGCCATCGCTGCGGTAGTCACCGCTCAACTCTCCTCTAGAGTGGCATCTCGTACACCAAGTGTTCACCTAAAACGGGCCTTTGCCTTTTTACTAGTAGCACTTGCAGGCTTTACTCTTTTTACTCAGGGACTTTAGTTTTCGGAGGTATGAATGCAAGTCAAGCGTGCTATCGCAATGGAATTTCTTGGTAGCGCAATTTTGGCAGTTGCAATTGTTGGTTCTGGATTTATGGCGGCTAATACATCAACTGATAATGGCATAAGGCTATTTATCAATGCTTTAGCAACCGCACTAGGACTAGCCGTAGTGATTAGAATTGGATTGAAGGTAAGCGGATCTCATTTTAACCCGGCGGTATCACTGGTAATGCTAATTCTTAAGAAAATCACGCCTAAGTTGTTTGCCCTATATTTAATGGTCCAAACCATTGGTGCAATATTTGGCACCCTTTTAGCAAATCTTATTTTTGACCAAAAATTAATTGTGCAATCGCAAATTTATAGAGATGGCTCAAACTTACTTATATCAGAAACTTTTGCTACGTTAGTGCTTCTTTGGATCATCCTAAGATTTCCTAAGCGAGATGATCTAATTGCAATCTATGCCCCACTTTGGATATTTGGTGCAATTATTTTTACCTCTAGCACTTCATTTGCCAATCCAGCAATCACAATTGGAAGAATCTTTACCTCTTCGATTGTTGGCATCTCGCCATCATCTGCTTTTGCATTCATCTTGGCACAACTTATTGGTGCAGTATTGGGCTTACTTATTTCAAAGCAGGTAACAAATCCGGGTAAAGATAGTGACGAATAAACCTTCAGTTTTATTTGTATGCGTCCATAACGCAGGAAGGTCTCAAATGGCAGCGGCTTTTTTAACTCATTTAGCTGGCGATAAAGTCGAAGTCAGATCAGCGGGTACTGCCCCAGCAGATTCTGTTAATCCTGCGGTTATTGAAGCTTTGGCTGAAGTGGGTATAGATATTTCAAATGAGATTCCAAAGGTGCTAACAACTGCTGCCGTCGAAGAATCAGATGTTGTTATAACCATGGGCTGCGGAGATACGTGTCCATTTTTCCCAGGTAAGCGATATTTGGATTGGCCATTAGCTGATCCGGCAGGACAAGGAGTAGCGGCGGTTAGGCCAATTCGAGATGAGATAAAAAAATTAGTGGAAGAGTTAATTTCTACTTTGCCTTTGATGTAACAACTCTTCCAGATTCAATCCATTCGATTATTCCTCCACTTAAGTTATAAAGTGATTTAAAGCCCAGATCCGCCATTACTTCACCAGCGTCCAATGATCTTTTTCCAGACCTGCAGTAGAGGGCATAATTCTTTGATCTATCTAACCCTGAGGTAGTCAAATAAAAATCATCCTCTAGTACATTAAGGTTTATTGAATTTTGAATGTGGGATTGATTGAACTCTAATTCAGTTCTAACATCAAGTACGACCACATCAGGCTCAGAAATTTTCGCATCAAACTCAGATGCATTAAGATTTATCATCAGAAGGTAATCTTATCGACATGAAACTAGCAATTGAGTCCCAGGGCTCAGGTGAGCCTATTGTTCTTATCCATGGACTTGGCTCTGCAGCAACTGCTTGGAAGCCGCTTACCAAACTCTTAATCGAAAATTTTCAAGTGTTATCAATTGATTTACCCGGCCATGGAAACTCGCCATTTTCACCGGATCAGCCTATGGATCCAATATCACTAGCCAAATTAGTAATAAAAAATATCGAAGATTTAGGGATCGAAAGATTTAGTTTGATTGGAAATTCACTTGGTGGCTGGATTTCACTTGAGATGGCAGCTATTCAACCCGATAAGATAAAAGGAATTATTGCGCTTGCACCAGCTGGATTGTGGTTAACACCATTTACTTCTAGATATCCAGGCGAGGTAGCACTTAGAGTAATTGCAGAAGGTGCAAATAAAGTAGCACCATCAATACTAAATTATTCGTGGGCAAAAAAGATTGGATTTGAAACAGTATCTCCACGTTGGCGCGAATTAGATTACGAAATTTGTTTAGATGCTACAAATGCCATGGCTAAATCACATGGTTACTTTCCAGCCTGGGATGCTTTATTGGGTAAACGATTTGATAAAAAAATTGATAAGAGCATTCCAGTTACAATAGTTTTTGGCGATACTGACCATACCCTCCCCGAAAAAACTTGCCAAGAAAGATCATTAGCTCCGGAACATGCAAAGTGGGTAATACTTCCAGAAACTGGACATGCTCCGATGTGGGATAGTACTGAACTTGTTTATGCTGAGGTATTAAATACCGTAAGAAGTATTGTGTGAATACAATAATTTACCTCTGGCGCATCAAAAGAAAATACCTATTGCTAGCGCTTTTATTTATGGCAACAAATAAATTTATGTTAACTAAGAACCCTAAGATTAAATTCATCAAGCTACTTGGCACTGGAAAGGGTGAAACTTTTACACCGAAAGATGCCGATATTTTTAGGTGGGGTTTGTTAGTCACAGTAGATTCAGATGGTATTGCTGCTCTAGATAAATCTTTAGTTGTAAAAAGCTGGCAAAAGATTTCTAAATTTGAGTATAGAGTCATTCTAAAACCAATCGCTTCTCACGGAAAATGGTCTGGCAAAGAACCCTTTGAATTAGAAAAAAGTGATTGGAATGGAAAGGTAGCAGCGGTAACTAGAGCAAGAATTGTTTGGCGGAAAAATTTTCTTTTCTGGTCGGCAGTGCCACCAGTAACTGAGAGTTTACATTCCGCCTCAGGCCTTATCGCAGCTATTGGAATTGGTGAGGCTCCGATTGGCTTGCAAGGCACTTTTTCAATCTGGGATAGTGGATCGGCGTTACGCCAATTTGCTTATCAGGGTGCCGCCCATACCGATGCGATAAAGGCGACATCTCTTAACAATTGGTACTCGGAGGAGTTATTTGCTCGCTTTGCCGTAATTCAAGAGCGTGGCCGACTTAATTAATAAGGCACAATAACCCTATGTCGTTGCGTCAATTTTATCCAAAGCGGAACAACCGTAAAGGTCTATCCACTTGGCAACTCTTTGCACTGTACTCAATATCAACAGTGGTCGTTGGCTTACAAATATCATATCCGCTAGTAGATGGAGAACCACTTCGTCTTATAACAATTGCAACTGTTTATTGGGCGGCAGGTGCCATGCTTTTGCATGCCGTTTTTGCTTACGGTATTTCATATACTTCTATTTTTTTTCTAATTACTTTTACTTATGCCCTAATTATCGAGCAAATTGGGAGTCGAAGCGGTTGGCCATTTGGCAGTTATGAGTACTCAGGCACACTTGGATATCAAATATATGGAGTTCCATTAGTTGTTCCATTTGCTTGGGTAATGATTGCTCACCCCATGTTGGTTGTAGCTCGAAAGGTAACCAAGAATTGGGTATTTCTCTATGGTGGTCTAGGAATGATGGCATGGGATTTATTTTTAGACCCACAAATGGTTGCAGCTAAGAGATGGATATGGGAATTCTCTGGTCCGAGTGTTCCACTTCAACCGCAGATTCCCTTGTCAAATACCTTTGGCTGGCTTTTAACTGGAATGGGCTTAATGGCAATATTAAATAGGGCGCTAAGAATGGATAGAAGAAACTCAATAAATGTGCCACCTATCCATAACTACTTCCTAGGATGGACCTGGTTTGGAGGTGTAGTTGGAAATATTTTCTTCTTTGGAACTCCTGGCGTTGCATTAACTGGCGGAGTTGTTTTCGCCCTTCTCATGTTGCCGTATATATTTGTTTTGCGATTTGGTCCACCTTCAAATATTTAATGGAGTTTATATTCGCGTTATCAACCATATCTTTACTCCTTATTGTGCTTAATAGTCTTACCATTAAAGTGATTAAAAATAAGCCACAAATTATTGATGAAACTATCTCGGTGCTTATACCCATGCGAAATGAACAAAATAATGTTAAGGAATGTTTAGAAAGCATTCTTAACCAAAAAGGATTGAATAATTTTGAAATTATTGCATTAGATGATGAGTCCTCAGATAAAACTTTTGAAGTTTTGCAAACTTTTAATAATGTAAAAGTAATTATGGGAAAATCGACACCAAACAATTGGATTGGTAAGTTATGGGCTTGTCACCAGCTTGTCGAACAAAGTAGTGGTGAGTATTTGGTTTTTATCGATGCCGATGTGAGGCTAAGCGAGAATGCAATTTCGTCAGCTATTGCTTCGATGAAAGGTTGGGATTTTATATCTCCCTATCCGAAACAATTAGTATCTGGATTTGTTCAACGAGTATTTCAACCACTTTTACAATGGTCTTGGCTAGCATCAGTTCCTTTGATCTTAAGCCAAAAATTTTCGATAAAGTCAATGGCTGTTGCCAATGGGCAATTCTTCATAGTTAAAAGATCTGCTTACTTAACCTCGGGAGGACATCAGGCAATCAAAAGTGAAGTATTAGATGATTTAATGCTTGCCCGTAATTTGCTTGAACATGGATTCAAAGGTGGTGTAGCTGAAGCAAGTCAAATCGTTCAATGCAAAATGTATGACACAACTAGAGAATTATTTTTAGGATATCAAAAATCATTGTATAAAGCTTTTGGTTCAATATTTGGAACGGTATTAGCAATTATTGTTCTTTTTGCAACGGGTATAATTCCAATTATTGTTGCACTCACTGGATCAAAGTTGGCTTTACTAACATTCATAATTGTTTATATTGGTAGGTGTATTTCATCTATAAGAACTGGTGGGATTCCAAATACTGCACTTTTGCATCCAATTGCAATTGCTTTATTACTTTTCCTAATTGCCTATTCTTGGTACGGAAGGCTAACCAATACTTTAAGTTGGCGCGGCCGAGGAATCGTTAATGGCTAAAATTCTAATTGTTGGTGCTGGTATAGGCGGTATGAGTGCTGGGGCTCGGCTGGCCAAACTCGGACATCAAGTTACTGTTTATGAGAAAAGTGATCAATCTGGTGGAAAGTGTCGAACTGAGTGGTTTGGTAATTATGCATTTGATACTGGACCGTCATTACTAACTCTGCCAGCGGTATACAGGGACCTATTTTTGAAAACTGGTAAAAGAATTGAACATGTCTTAAAACTTGAACCCGTTGACCCAGCGTTCAATTACAATTTTTCAGATGGAAAGAAAGTAGTTTTTCCAAATTTATCAAATCCCAACACCTATTTAGAAATTGAAAAAATTTTTGGTAACGAGGCAAGCAAAAGTTGGCAAGAACTTATTAAACGGGCTGAACGAATGTGGGATGTCTCTAGGGAACAATTTGTTGAATCAGAACTAAGATCCTTCTGGCCTCTTTTAAAAAATAGAAACTTGATTGGCCAAATTCGAGAAATATCCCCCTTTACTTCATTGCGCGCAATCAGTAATAAGTTACAACTTGATCCTCACTTAAAAATGATTGTTGATCGCTATGCAACATATACTGGAAGTGATCCCCGGACAGCCCCAGCAGTCCTACTGACTATTGCATTTATTGAAAGTACTTTTGGGGCTTGGCATATAAAGGGTGGGATTGGCCAGTTATCAGTTGCAATACAAAATAGATGCGAAGAATTAGGGGTAAAGTTTGAGTTCAATACTGGTGTTGATGAGATTTCTATTGAACGAGATAAAGTCAATGGAATAATTTTGGAAGACGGTAGATTTATTGAAAGTAATTTAGTAGTTACAAATGCAGACGCAGAAATCGTCTATAACAAATTAGTATCTAAAAATGTTAAATCAGCAAATTTTGAACGAAGAAAACTAAGTAAGGCTACAAAGTCTTTAGCTGGATTTTCTTTGCTTCTAGGACTTGATAACTCCAAAGGCAAAAGTCCTCAACTGAATCACCATAATGTTTTCTTTCCTGAAAACTACGACAATGAATTTGAAGAAATATTTACAAAAAAAATACCTGTTACAGACCCAACTATTTATATTTGTGCGCCAAACGATGAAAATATGGTGAAGGGCGATAATAAAGAAGCTTGGTTTGTTCTTGTAAATGCCCCGCGTCATGAACCTGGCTTTGGCTGGGATTGGAGTCGTTCCGGCCCAGAATACGCAAAAAAAATTGTGAGTAAGTTAGACCAATTAGGCTTAAATGTCTCTGCTCGACTTGATCTAGTTAAATTTAGAACCCCTGCTGATTTAGAAAGTTATGCAAACGCCCCGGGAGGTTCGATTTATGGGACTTCCAGCAATTCGGCAAGATCAGCTTTTTTACGCGCTCGAAATAGATCAAAGACTAAAGGCCTATTTTGCGTAGGCGGTTCTACTCACCCTGGGGGTGGACTACCGTTAGTCGGAATCAGTGCGGAAATTGTTTCAAAGTTAATCGGAAAAGCTTAATTTAACTTTGCTTTTGTGTGGCCCAAGAGCATAACAAGACTTATTAGTTGAAAAATTGACCATATATATACAGGTACAGAAATAAAACCAATTCCTAAATGAAATAAGATTAGGGTAATAAAAATAAATGAAGCACGTACCGGTCTCTCTGCAATTGTTACTATTCCGATTTTCGATAAACCTAGACCACTTGACCTAGCTCGAATGTATTCCTGAATAGAGGCTAAAGTAATTACCACAAATAAGACTACTAAATTAATTCCTATTTTATAGAGAGCAAGGACCCAAAATATTTCCGATATCCGATCCACAATTGAATCTAAAAGTGCTCCCCATTTTGAACTTTTCCCTGAAATAATCGCCATACTGCCATCAATTCCATCTGCAAAAAGAGATAAAACAAGGAGAACTGGTGCCCAAACTGATTTAGCATACAAATATAATAAAATCGAAAATACAAATCCTAAAATAGTTATTAGATTAGGTGAGATTCTTAATCGCTGAAATGCCTTAGCTACAAAATATGAAATAGTTAGCCAGATTTTAACTATTCCAACAATTTCTGCATTACCGTGTAAATCGCTCCAAGATTTATAGAAGTCGTTCCTGTTCATATCCAAAGTATATTTGTAAATCAGTTTTACTCAGGTTGTAACTAGATTCACAATCTCTCCCGTAATTCTAGGTATTTGGTTGCTGCCACGCCCTTTCTAAGGTGTTCAGGGTGGTGCTTGCTCAAAAATAAGTTTGAAATGGCGGTTCAGATTCCGCTCTAGCAACTACCAGGGTAGCGTTGCGCTGTGACTTTCACTCTTGGCCAGGATCTGTCCGCTATGCGCAAGGACATTGATTATGCGCTTACTGATTTTATCCAATGTGAAAATAGGTATCTTTCAAAAATTGGAACAGAGTTAGATCCCGTGGCTCAAGGTATAGAAAAATTTTTACTTGAAGGTGGTAAGCGCCTTAGGCCATTGTTTGCATATGTCGGCTACTTATCAACAGGTGGGAAGGCAAGTGCCGAGGTAGTAAGAGCTATATCCTCTTTGGAATTAATTCATGTTTGTGCACTCATTCATGATGATGTCATGGATGGTTCTGACACTCGACGTGGTGCTCCAAGTATTCATAAATTGTTTGAAGCAATGCATCAAAAGGAATTATTGCAAGGATCAGCCTCTAAATTTGGAATTGCAGCTGCCGTACTAATAGGAGATCTAGCTTTAGTATGGTCAGCCCAAATGCTTCATAATTCAGGAATTCAAAATCAAGATTTGATAAATGTTTTACCATTTTATGATGAAATGCGAGTTGAACTTATGGCGGGACAATATTTGGATGTGTATGAACAATCACTTGCTTCACAAAGTATTGAGCGATCACTGAAAGTTGCAAGATATAAATCTGGTAAGTACACGATTGAAAGACCTTTGCATTTTGGGGGCTCACTTGGAGGTGCTTCCGAAGATCTTCTAGCGGCTTTTACAAAGTATGGAATCCCATTGGGTGAGGCTTTCCAGTTAAGGGATGATCTGCTTGGGGTATTCGGAGATCCTAAAGTGACCGGCAAACCTTCAGGTGATGATTTACGGGAAGGAAAACGCACTGCCTTAATTGCCGCCACAATGGACAGGGCTACTGACTCGCAACTTAAATTTCTATCAAAGTACTTTGGTGATCCAAATCTCTCTGAAGACCGAATCAACCAGATTCAAGAGATCATTATTGACAGTGGCGCTCAATCTCACATTGAATCTATGATCGAACAATTGGCTCAAAGCGCGCTCACTGCTTTAACCTTTGAAGGTGTCTCTTCGATAGGCAGAGAACTACTAACCCAACTGGTTAACTTATCGACTAAAAGAAAGATTTGAAATGACAGCAAAAGTTAAGGGACCAACTGACAATGTTGTAATCGTTGGGGCTGGACTTGCTGGATTAAGTGCTGCGCTACGCCTGGCTGGAGCAGGGAGAAAAGTTACTGTAATTGAGCGGGAAAGTGTCCCTGGTGGAAGAAATGGTTTATTAAATAAATCAGGGTTTTCATTTGATACAGGACCATCTGTTCTCACTATGCCAGATCTCATTTCTGATGCGCTTGCTTGTGTAGGAGAGGATATTAAGGATTGGCTAGATTTAGTTCCATTAAAGCCTTTGTACCGTGCTTTTTATGATGATGGAACCCAACTAGATGTACATGCCGATACCAATCAAATGCAAGCTGAAATTGCTAAGACTATAGGTTCACAAGAGGCAATTGGATATGGAAAGTACGTAGATTTCGTAACCAAGTTATATAAGTATGAGATGAATGATTTTATTGATCGAAATATTGACTCACCACTTAATTTACTAACACCTAACTTAGCCAGGTTAATTGCGCTGGGAGGCTTTAGAAAATTAGCTCCAAAAGTGAACCAATTTTTGAAAGATCCTCGGACCCAAAAAGTTTACTCATTTCAAGCCATGTACGCAGGTGTCAGCCCACAACAAGCATTAGCTATCTACGCCGTAATTGCTTATATGGATTCAGTCAATGGAGTTTTTTTCCCTAAAGGTGGAATGCATGCCGTCCCAAGAGCGTTGGCTGCTGCCGCCGAAAAACATGGCGTTACCTTCAAATACAATTCAACGGTAACCTCAATTGAACGGCAAAATGGAAGAGCTACAGCCGTAATAACCCAAGCGGGTGAGCGTTACAAGTGTGATGTAGTTGTATTAAATCCAGATCTACCCATTGCATGGCGAGATCTTCTAAATAAAGAACCACTATCAATCAAAAGGCTCAAGTACTCTCCTTCATGTGTAACATTACTTGTTGGATCAAATAAGAGTTATGATCATTTAGCCCATCACAATATCCATTTTGGTAAATCTTGGGATGGAGTTTTTGATGAATTAATTAAAAAGAAGACTTTAATGAGTGATCCTAGTATTTTAGTTACAGTCCCTTCGATGGACGATTCTTCTTTAGCTCCAACAGGTAAAACTTCTTATTATGTTCTATTCCCTACTCCAAATCTAACCGCCAATATTGATTGGGAAAAAATTGGCTCTAAATACCGTGATGAGATGATAAAAGCTTTAGAGGATAGAGGATATAAAGATTTTGCAAAAGGAATTGAAGTTGAACATCTAACAACACCATTAGATTGGCAAAAACAAGGAATGGCCCAAGGAGCTCCTTTTGCAAGTGCCCACACATTTTTACAAACAGGCCCATTTAGACCATCAAATCTGGCCAAAGGTTATGAAAACATTGTTTTTGCTGGATCAGGTACACAACCTGGCGTTGGCGTCCCAATGGTTTTGATTTCTGGCAGGTTAGCGGCCGAGCGAATTGTTGGACCAGTCAAATAAAGTATGAATGAATTAAGTGCTGCTGGTATCACAGATTCCAAGATTAGAAAATCCTATATCGAATGTAAAAAACTAAATTCTACTCATGGAAAAACTTATTTTCTAGCAACAAAATTTTTACCACCAAATAAGAGACCATTTGTTCATGCCTTATATGGATTTGCCAGATACGCTGATGAAATAGTTGATGATCTCTCCTCAACTCTGACTGAATCTGAAAAATCACAAGTACTAACAAACTGGGGAATTTCAGTATTGGAAGATATTAAACGCGGATATAGTGAGGATAAAATTGGTAGAGCCCTAGTTGATACTGTAATTAGATTTGACCTACCAATTGATTATTTTGAAGCATTTTTGAATTCTATGTCCATGGACTTAACAATTACTGAGTATCGCACCTATACAGATCTTTATCAGTATGTATATGGCTCTGCTGCTGTTATTGGACTACAAATGTTACCTATACTGGGTGTTGTTGATAAAAGTAAGTTTGACGAGGCAAAATATGCTGCAGAGAAACTTGGAATTGCTTTTCAACTTGCAAATTTCATTCGAGATGTAGGTGAAGATCTAGATCGAGGACGTGTATACCTTCCAATGGAGGAGCTGAGCTCTCATAATGTCACTAGGGAAATGTTAGAAAAGAGAGTATTAACGCCCGAGATTAAGAGTGCACTGAAGGAACAGATCGATAGAGTTCGAAGGTTCCAAAAGGAATCTGCGTCTGGAATTAAATTACTAAGTCCAAGTAGTAGAGCTTGCATTGAGGCTGCCAGTGAGCTCTACTGTGGAATTGTCGATGAGGTAGAGAAAATTGACTACCAAATTTTTAAATTTAGAGCTCAGACTTCTGCGTGGCGAAGATTAAAGGTTGGAGTGCCTGCATATTTGCGAGCTAAATCTAGTCGTTAATTTAACTTTTTTGAAACCCTTGCTTGCCCCAAAAAACCCATAAAGCCATAACCAACAATACTAAGGAAAACCCAAACATTAAATCCTCTACTGGAGCAGAGGCTATGCGAACTCCAAGTATGGCTTCAGGACTATACATAACAATATTTCTTGAAGTTAACCACCAATTTGTAATGAGTTGGAAAGGTAAAATTATTGAGTAGCTTGTCCAAAATACCTTTTTTCTGGTTAATCTTGTTTTAATGATCAATAAATCCACAATAACTGCAAAAACGACTGCGATCATTGCGATCTCCGTGTAAACCATCACTCATCCCCCACAATCCAGTGTTTTTTTACAGTTCTAACCGCTTCAATCGTCATAACCGCCGCTATCGGAACAAAAATAAAAAATAAAAATTCTTCTAGGGGAATATCAAACGGTCCATACCAACCAAGAATTTGGTTTCTATCAAAAAACCAATGGCCATTATTTATTGCATAGGCATCCCAAATTAAGAATAATGTTGATACCGGCACAATACTTAAAAAAAGTCTTTTGGCTCTTCGCAATACTCCAACTTTAAGTACTACTTCCAGCCAAAAAGAGCCCACAATGGTGAAAATAATCATGGCAAGATAACCAAATTTCAACACAGGCTAACTATAGACAATACTTTTTAACGCAACGTTGATATAGGCTAAGCACACGGGAGCTAAGTGTTTTAGCTGAGAGGGCTTGAAATTCAAGCCGACCGGTTGACCAGTTCGGTAATGCGAATTGGAAAGGATTTTCACATGTCCCTGTTAGAAATCATCGCATTTGTTGTCTCATTAGTTGCTGTAATTTTAGGAGTACTTGGATCGAGAATTACATGGCCCTGGTGGAGTACTGGAAGCTTGTTGTATGCATATATTTTCCTACAATCTAAGTATTATGCAAGTGCATCACTTCAAATCATTTTTATTTTGGGAGGTATTTGGGGTTGGTTAGGTTGGGGTCCAAAAGGTGCTCAACCAAAAAAGTTGAAAATAAATACCAGAGTAATGGTGATTGCAGCAATAACAATTTTTTCATTTGCCCTTTGGCCAATTCTGGTCCATGTAGGTGCAACCTCTACGGTAATCGAATCATTCGGATTTGTCGGAAGCGTTACGGCTCAATTACTTATGATTTGGCAAAAATTTGAGGCCTGGCCAATTTGGTTGGTTGTCAATATAGCCTATACCTACCAGTATTTTACTGGTGAACTATATTTAACAAGTTTTCTATATGTAATCTTTAGTTTTGTGGCTATCTGGGGTTGGATAAGATGGAAGCGGGAAACAATTAAGAATGAATTATCTTAACCTGATTAATGAGTTAAAAAATTCAAAAGCAAATCCAACAATAATTTCTATAGATGGCGTAGCTGGGTCTGGTAAGACGACTCTTGCTCAAAGAATTAGTAATGAACTCACTGAAATTCATATAATTCATATGGATGATCTTTATGATGGTTGGATTGATCCACTTTCGGAAGAATTAGCAATTCGTATACGGAGTCAAATTCTTTTACCCATACTAAAAAATGGTCGAGCAATCTATAAGAAGTATGATTGGGCGCTAAAACAGTTTGACCAAGAGATTGAGATTTTTGGAATTAAGTATTTAATTCTTGAGGGTGTGGGTTCAGGTCAGCAGGCATTTAGAGAATTTGTAAATGTGGCAATATGGATAGAGTTTGACCCTGTAGCTGGATTCGAGAGAGTTATAAACCGAGATGGAGAAGCGATTAGAAATGAAATGAATAAATTCCTTATTGATCAAGAAAAGCACTTTAGTATCGAAGGAACTCGTAATTTCGCTCACTACACCCTAAATGGCGCGCCTTAAACTATAAATTTATAAATTTTCTCTAAACTTCGATTGTGTCTGATTTAACCGGAGAACTAATCGATAATCGATACTTGCTCCAGCGTCAACTGGCTTTCGGTGGGATGGCAACCATTTATGCCGCCTTAGATACCAGACTTGATCGGGCTGTTGCGGTCAAAATTATGCATCCACATCTAGCTAGCGATGAGGCATTTGTCTCTAGATTTATTAAGGAAGCAAAAGCGACCGCTGCGCTCTCACATCCGAATATAGTCGCAATTCAAGATCAAGGGTGGAACGAGGGAGGAGCTCCAGCTGTATTTATAGTTATGGAGCTGGTTGAGGGAAATACATTAAGAGATTTTCTAAATGAAAACGGACCTTTATCTATTGAACAGACTATTCAGTTAATTATTCCGGTTTTAAGTGCACTTAGTGCCGCGCACAAAACTGGAATTATTCATAGAGACATTAAACCTGAAAATATCCTAATATCTAAAGATGGAAGAATAAAAGTAGCTGATTTTGGATTAGCAAGAAATAATGCAGTGGGTCAAACAATGACAGCAGAATCAAGTGTCGTACTAGGTAGCGTATCTTATCTCTCTCCTGAACAAGTCCAACGTGGTATTTCTGATGCTAGAAGCGATGTTTATGCAATAGGGATTGTGCTTTTCGAAATGTTAACAGGTACTAAACCTTATGATGGTGATACTCCAATACAAATTGCCTATAAACACGTGAATGAAAGAATTCCAAGGGTCAATTTAGTAAAGGAAGGTATTCCAGAAAATCTGACAGAATTAATATTTTCTAGCACTTCTCCAAATCCAGATGAAAGGCCAAGAGACGCTCAAGAGTTACTTAATAGTATTCGCACTTTTCAAGAGCAAATCGATCCTAAGCGCCGACAATTAAGTTTAGAGTTAGATCTACCGCCCGTCAGAATTAATTTGAAAAAACGAAAGAAAGTCTCAGTAACCTCTGCCCTAAGCGGACTTAAAGATAAAACTTCACAAATTATCTCTAGCCAACCAATGAACTCAACCAAGCCCGAGGAATCTATCGGTACAAAAAAGAGAAGAGTATCCAGAAGAGTAAAAAGAAATAGAATCATTGCATTATTGCTAGTTACCGCTTTAATTTTTGGAGTAATTAAGTATTTAGATTCTGGGAAAATCACAGTACCTTCGCTCGTTGGCCTCAGCAAATCTGAAGCCAACAAAGTGCTGGATGGACTTGGTTTAAAATCTCAAATCTTGAGTGAGATTTTTAGTGAGGATATTCCAAAGGGTAAAATTATTTCATCAAAGCCAGCTGGAGGAGGAAAGATCACTCCAAATGGCACGGTAGGGTTAAATATTTCAAAAGGCCAGGAAAGAATACTTATCACTGACTTAACCGGAAAAACTCCCGATGTTGCCTCGCAAAAAATTGCTGAATTAGGGCTCAATGTTGGTGAGATATTTGAGAGCTTTGATCTAAAAATTGATTCGGGTTTTGTTATTAGAACTGACCCAGCGGTTGGATCTAACGTTAAAAGGGGCACTGTCGTAAACTTAATAGTTAGTAAAGGAATTGAAAAAATTGAATTAACTTCGTATATTGGAAAAAATGGCGAACAAGCGCTTTCTGAGTTGACCGATAGTGGTTTTGATGTTGATGTTGAGTATAAGTTTAGTGACAATATTTTTAAAGGACAGGTTATCTCTCAGGCTCCAGATAGATCAGATTCAATTCCTATAGGAAGCAAAATTAGGCTGGTAATTTCCAAGGGACCTGAGTTTATTTTTGTTCCAAATGTTTTAGGTAAGAGTAAAAATAGCGCAACTCTAGATTTGGAGAATCTAGGGCTTCGCGTATCTATAAAAGGTACTGGTAAAGTCAATAATATTTCCCCGGCAATTGGAAGTAAGGTCAAACAAGGATCATTAATTACACTTACTTTAAGGTAATAATCTGCATGACTCTCAGGTAGGCTCTGCAAGTGGTGAAAGCAAATGATTTTGTGAGAATTGGTGCACATGTTCCCACCTCGGGGGGAATGGCAACACGCTCTATCGAATATGCCTTAACGATCAAAGCTGAAGCCATTCAGGTTTTTGCATCAAGTCCTAGAACTTGGGCAACCTCACCTCCAAATCCGAAGATGGATGAGTTGTTTCGTGAAAAAACTAATGAACATGATATCGAACCCTATGTCCATGCCTCATTTCTAATTAATTTGGGATCTCCAACGAAATCGACATATGAGAATTCACTTTCTGCGACCGCTTACTCCTTAAAACGTGGTCGAGAAATTGGAGCGAAAGGTGTAGTTGTTCATACTGGTTCTGCAGTGGATGAATCACATGTTGATAATGCTTGGAAGCAAATACATGAAGGTGTGATGCCAATACTAAATAATCTTAAGGATGATGATCCATGGCTCTTGCTGGAACCGACTGCAGGGCAAGGGCAGTCGCTGGTAAAAAAACTTGATGATCTTACTAAGTACTTTGAAGCTTTGGAGTGGCATCCAAAAGTCGGTGTATGTCTTGATACCTGCCATGTATTTGCAGCTGGGCACGATATTAAAAAACCAGGTGGAATGTCGGAAACTTTGGATCTTCTTGTTAAAGTTGTTGGAATAGAAAGAATTCAGCTGATTCACGCCAATGACTCCATGGA
>Ga0255183_1000353_pt1 | contig 19524 bp, 20 predicted proteins | sample Atl_UVDOM_RepB_8_FD_183638 | JGI IMG/M metagenome (GOLD analysis project Ga0255183, IMG submission 183638) | Freshwater microbial communities from Altamaha River, Georgia, United States - Atl_UVDOM_RepB_8d | ecosystem: Environmental > Aquatic > Freshwater > River | place: USA: Georgia...
TTCCCATTTTTTATCGATAAAGAGGTAATCGAGTTGCTGAGAAATCGCGACTCCACCTCTCGTGACGTACTGATAAGTAAGTCTGTCTTCTACTGGAATCCCTGAAAGCTGTGCTACATCTCTGAGGTGAGTTTTCTCATAGATGGGTTTGAATTCTTCCTCTGTTTGATCCTCTAGGGCGATGCCATTGAAGTCCCCACCAATGAGAACCGGGATATTGTCTTTTTGCAAAGAAAGATAAATGTCGATCAAAGCCTCTATTTCATGTTTTCGTCTTTTTCTGCCTTCAAAGTCAGTTTTTCTCAAGTCGAGCTTTGATTTAATATGGGTCAAGAGAAACGTTACCTGGCGCTCATGATTTAGGAGCAGATCAAGCTGTAGAACATCTCTTGAGAAAAAATGAGATGGTGCTGGCAACTTATAATCAAAATAACTCTTAAGTTCAGTGCCAAAGGGAAGTTCTCTTTTGACGAGATACCCGAGGTCAATTCCCCGATCAGAGTGAGAGGGGAGAGAATATGCTTTAAAAGCACCATCAAGAAAAAAGTTTGAAAAGTTATCGAGTGATTCGACTCCTCCGACTTCTGTGATCATGACGATGTCGACATCCTCGCGCTTGATGGCGAGGGCCAGCTCAAAGCATTTTTTTTTAGATTTATTCATGAACAAACTCGAGCTCATGAGTTGCCATTTGATCTCACTAAGATCTTGGATTGGGCCTTGTTCGGGTACGTACTTATCTGCGAATAAAAATAAGTCCTGAGCATTGAGAACCATGACACGAAGAGAGTTGCGAGTTGAAACCAAATCTTTCATAATATAAATCTTAGCATAATTCAGGAGAAACCGAGATGAATATCCTCTTAAGCCTAATCTTTAGTTTTAGCCTCTTCGCCAATTCGACGCTTAATAGTAGTGAGATTAAAGCTCTCGAGCCGGAGGCGAAAAGACTATGGAATTTGCGCCATGAGGAAGATAGTTTAAATCAAGCTCTCTTGAAATATGAACTTATTCAGTCGAGTGACCCACAACACAGAGAAGCGCTCCTTGTTTTAACTCGAGGACATTACCTCATGGGTGAATATTTTACTGAAGATACTGACATCAAGAAAAAACATTTCGAAAAATCTCGAGATTATAGTTTCAAAGGTCTTCAGCTGAACCCAGCTTTCAAAAAAAAGATGGAGCAATCTTCAGATATCGAAAAAAGTTTAACCACACTTACTCCGTCGGATGTGGATTTCCTTTACTGGAATGCTGCGAGCTTGGGGAAATGGGCGAAGGTCAATGGTATTTTTTCATCGCTTAAATATAAATCTCAGATTATTGAAATGATCAAAAGAGTAGAGAGTTTAAACGCTGACTATTTCTTTGCTGCGGTCCCACGCTATTGGGGCGGCTTTTTTGCTCTTGCGCCCTCTATAGCTGGTGGGGATATGAAAAAGAGTTTAGAGAATTTTGAACTTTCGATGAAGAAAGCTCCACAGTATCTTGGAACAAAAGTACTCTACGCAGAAGTTTATTTGACGAAAAAAGATGACAAAAAAGCATTCATTCAAGTCCTGGGTGAAGTCGTGAACAGTCAAGTACCTCTGAATGAGATTTATCCTGAGAATAATCTTGAAAAGAAGAAAGCTGGTCAGCTTCTCAAAAGAGTCGAAGACTTTTTCTAGAGGATAAAATTAAAGGGAAGTGCTAAAACAAAAGCTGCACCCAAGATAATAGCTGTTGAAACAAGAACAAAAGCGACGGTTTTAAGGGGAAGAGTTTTCATATTTTACCTCTTAGAAAATTTTAGCTTACGACTTATGGCTTGCGCTATGAAAAATAATACTATTTTCAGGAACCGTCTCTGTAATCCAAGTATTTCCACCAATCACAGACCCTGAGCCAATTTTTGTTTCGCCCCCAAGAATTGTAGAGTTCGCGTAGATGATAACGTTGTCTCCAATCGTTGGGTGGCGTTTTTTTGATTGCATAGATTTTTTTACACTGAGAGCACCAAGGGTGACACCCTGATAAATTTTAACATTGTGGCCAATTTCTGCAGTTTCCCCGATGACGACACCTGTACCATGATCAATAAAAAATCGTTGGCCAATCTTTGCACCCGGATGAATATCAATCCCCGTTCTTTCATGTGCGTACTCGCTTAAAATACGAGGGATAAGGGCCATTTTTCTTGTGTGAAGAAAATGAGCAAAACGATAAACCATGATGGCATAAAAGCCAGGGTATGAGAGCGTGATTTCCTGGATGGAATTAGCAGCAGGATCGCCTTCAAAAGCTGCTTGAGCGTCAAGGTCAAGATCTTGAACTAAATTGGGTATTGCGTTAAAGAGAGCCTCGCATTCTGTTTCAGGGGAGTCAATTTTTAAAAGCTCAAAAAGTGATTTCCATAGGGCTTTTTGATCTCTAATTTCATCTTGAATCTCTGAGAGAGTTAGATGAATCGTTTTTCGTTCAGGGTAAAGGAGATGAAGAAGCTCATCGATGGCAGAGCGAATTTTTTTCACAGGCAAATGTGTTTGGACCCGAGAAAATCTTTCACGAAATAAAAATTGTGCAAGGTCGAGAGACATTAAGAGCCTTTTTATGTATGAATAGGAGAAATCATTTTCTCAGTTAAAGGTATACTAATGGATATTAGAGCAAAACTCAAATCAACTGGTCTTCTCCAACTTATTGGTAAGACTCCGATTCTTAAAATTCAATCATTAAGTGAGCTCACGGGTTGTGACATTTTCATGAAATGTGAAAATCTTAACCCTGGTGGAACGATCAAAGATAGACCTGCCTTGAGGATGATTGTTGAAGCTAAAGTTCGAGGTGATTTAAAAGAAGGCATGACGATTGTTGAAGGGACTGCTGGAAATACAGGGATTGGTCTAGCGATGGTTGGTCAAGCTCTAGGACATAAAGTCATCGTGGTTATGCCCAAAGGAATGGCGCCGGAGAAACATAAAATTTTAAAACTTTACGGTGCAGAGATCGTTGAAACAGAAGCTGTTATGTACACAGATGAGAGGCACTTTTTTAAAGTCGGAAAAAAAATTGGTCAGAGTTCTCCCAATTATTGGTGGGCCAATCAGTTTGATAATCCAGATAACTATCTTTCCCATTACGAGACAACGGCTCCTGAACTTTACCAACAAATGGAAGGAAAGCTTGATGCTGTCGCTGTTGCGGCTGGCTCAGGTGGAACTTTGGCAGGAGTTTCGACGTACTTAAGAGAAAAAGATCCGAGTATTAAAATTGTTGTCCCTGATCCTCAAGGAAGTGGGATTGTTCATTTCTTAAAAGACGGAGAGTTTCAATCAGATGGTTCTTACACCATGACTGAAGGGGTTGGGATTACCAGGATGGTAGAAAACTTTAACTTCGTTAAATATGATGACTGTTTCACTGTCAGTGATCAAAATATTTCTTACCTTGCAGAATACGTTAAACATCACGAGGGCCTTGTCATGGGGATGTCATCCATGTTGAACCTCTCTGGTGCCTTCAGAGCAGCTTTAAAAATGGGACCGGGCAAGAGGATTGCCACATTTATGTGCGATGGGGGAGAGAGAGCAGCCTCAAAAATGTATAATCTTGATTTTCTCAATGAGAAAAAGATTAATTCCCAACTCTTAAGCTCTCAGGAGTTAAGAGAAGTTTTTAGTCAAATAAATTAATTTTAATACGTTAAAACAAATTTTGTAACCTATAATATCCCTAGTACGTACTCAATCGAACGAGAGGAGACTTTATGAAATTTGTCATTTTCATTTTTCTTTTTACAACAGCTTTCGCTCAAACATCTGACACAGACAGCTCGGCCAATAAAGTTTACTACAAGAACGAAGCCTTTGATGGCATGAATAAACTCGAAAGGATTGATAGCCTTGTAAAAGAGGTGAATCTTCTTTACGGAAAAATCGACTCGATGAAAAAAGAAATGGAGTCTATGAAAGAAGACATCAAGCAGTTAAAGGAAGCTAAGAAATGAATCTCATTTTCTTTTTATTTTCTTTTTATGTTATTCAGGCACAAACAATCTTGTGCCTTGGGGATTCTCTGACGGAAGGGTATCAGTTAAAAAAAGAAGAAGCTTATCCTTACCTCTTAGAGCAAAGTCTTAAAAAAGATTTTCCTCAAATAAAAGTGATCAATGCCGGTGTGAGTGGAGCGACGAGTGCCTCTGGTCTCAAGCGATTGAGTTGGTACCTCTCGGCGAAGCCAGATGTGATGTTTCTCGCCCTTGGAGCGAATGATGGGCTCAGAGGATTGAAAGTTGAAGAAACCTATAAAAATCTCTCGGCGATAATCAAGGAAGCCCAAAATAAAAAGATAAAAGTCGTTCTTGCAGGAATGTATGTGCCAACGAATTACGGTAAGAAATACGCCGATGATTTTCGAAATAATTACACAAGACTTGTGAAAGAGTTTCATCTTCCATTTCTCCCTTTTCTTTTGGAAGGAGTTGCGGGAAATCCCGAATTAAATCTTTCGGATGGTATTCATCCTAATCCCAAAGGTCACTTGATCATGACAAAAAATATTCTCAAGGTTTTAAGGTCTTCATTATGATTAAAATTTCTCATCTGAAAAAATCCTTTGGGGATTTGAATATATTAAAGGACATAAACCTTGAAATCCCGATGGGGAAAACACTCGCTTTACTTGGAAAATCTGGCTCGGGTAAATCGACTCTCATGTCGATGATGTGTGGACTTGAGGAGATTGATGTGGGTGAGGTTAATCTTGATGGAGTCAATCTCAAAGCTCTTTCTCCCAAGGAGTTAAGTGTCTTAAGGGCTAAACAAATGGGAATTGTTTTTCAGCAGTTTCATCTTATTTCATCCCTCACAGCGCAAGAGAATGTGGCACTTCCATTAAAGATGAACAATTTCTCGTCTTCAGATGAGCGCTCCTTAGAGCTTCTTGAAAAAGTTGGTTTAAGTTCTCGAGCTCTCCATTATCCACATGAGCTGAGTGGAGGAGAGGCACAGCGAGTTGCTATCGCAAGGGCCCTGGCGCATAAACCAAAATTTCTTTTTGCTGATGAGCCGAGTGGAAACCTTGATCAAGAGACAGGTGCTCTGGTGATGGAACTTCTTTTTAAACTCGTCCGCGATGAAGGGACGACTCTGATTCTCGTAACTCACGATCAAGAACTCGCACAACGATGTGACCGAGTTGTGAGACTAGAACATGGAGTGATTGTCGGATGATCAAAATTTTTATCCGAGATGAAATTAAACGGAAACCACTCTTTTTTAGCTTACTTTTTCTGACTCTTTTTTTTAGTCTGTTTGGGATTTTTTCCCTTAAATTTGTTTCCGAACAAGTCAAAGATAAAATTAATCAAAACGCAAAAACAGGCTTAACCTCTGACCTCTCTCTCTCATTGAGGCAACCTCTGAGCGAAAGTGATCTCCAACGAATCAATCAAACGTTCGCTCGTATTCCCAGTTATCAGGTTGTCGATATTTATTCTATGGTTAGCTTTGATGAGAGAGGGGAACTAAAGCTCGTTGAGCTTAGAGGTATAGAGAATGGATACCCATTCTATGGGGCAGTTACACCATCGATGGGTATCTTTGATCCAGAAAAAGTTTATGTGTCAGATGATCTGTCTTCGAGTGCCAAAGATTTTATCACGATCAATGGTATAAGACTCAAAATAGATGGATTAATTAAACAAGATACGAGTGTGAGTTTTCGTGGCTTTTCTCTCGCTCCGAGGGTTTATGTTCCTCTTCGTTTTCTTAAAGAAAATAATCTTTTGAGCTTTGGGACGACAGGGAACTTTAGCGTTCACTTTAAGACTAATGAGTCTTTAGAAAATTTGAATCAAAAGTTTAAACAATTATTGAATGGACTCGATAATAAGTCACTTAAACTCACGACACCTCAAAGTTCATCAGAGCAACTCTCGCGGGTGATTGATAACTTTACTCGTTTTATTGTGATTGCAGGATTTGTGGGAGTCATCCTCGGTGGAATCGGCTTGATCTATCTCTACCAATCTTATTTAAGAGATCGTCTCAAAGATTTTTTCATGATGCATCTTTGTGGGATGTCTCTTTCTTCGATGATGAAGGGTTTACTTCTACAATTTTCAATTTGTTATTTTACCGTTGTGGCAATTGTATATACAAGTTTTTCTCTGCTTTCACCTTATCTTGGGAGCATTCTTGAGAGATCTGTGGGTTTAAGTTTAACTTCGGATCTCACGATTAAGGCTATCGTTGTCGATGTTCTTTTGTTTTATGTCCTTGGCTTGAGTTTTTTTATCCCTCTGGTTTTATCAATCCGCAAGCTTGATCAAAAAGTTCTTCATCAAAAGTACTATGCTCTTGAGTATGATAAAAAACATTTTGTTTTTTTCTCAGCTCTCCTTTATCTTTTGTGCCTTCATTATTGTGCTTCCATTAGTTTTGGATCAGTTTTTTTTGCTTTTCTTGTTATAGTCTGGATTTTAAGTTTTCTTTTTATGAGGCTTGGAACTTTTGGCTTCAAGAAGCTTCAACGTAATTTCTACCAATCACATTCTCTTAAATTAAACTTAGCTGTGAAGTATTTTATTATTTCTAGCCGCAAGCAACTTTTTAGTTTTTTAACGCTGACCCTCGCGAGCTCTCTTATTATTTTTATTACACAGATGAATGCGATCATGCAGAATGAACTCAGTGTGGATAAAATTAAACCCTCACTTTTTCTTTTTGATATTCAAGAAGAACAGGTGACTGAGCTTAAAGAATTAGCGAAGGAGCACAGAGTTCCTCTTGTGAGTTTTACCCCTATGATCCGGGCGAGACTTGAGAAAGTGAATGGTAAGAGATTTAAAAAGGATTCCTCGAAGGATAGGTTCTCCCTTGAGAGACGTGAAAGCGAGTCACAGGATGAATCAAATAGCTTCAATCTTACTTATCGACGAGAGGTGACTTTCGCAGAGAAAATCGTTTCAGGAGAATCTTTTCCTGAGATATCTGATCCTGACCGCATGAGCTTTGTTTCTCTCGAGAGAAGATTTGCTCAGAGACAGGGATTAAAAATCGGAGATGTTCTCCAGTTCGATGTTCAAGGAATACCTTTTGAGGCCAAAGTTTTAAACCTACGGTCCGTGAGATGGGCGAGTTTCTATCCGAATTTTTTTATTAATGTGGAGCCTGGTATGATTGAATTAGCTCCAAAAACATTTCTTGCTGTTGTAGAGAAGACTCCAGAAAACGAGAGAAATATATTTCTGCATCAAATGAATGAGCGCTTCAAAAATATCTCTCTCGTTAAGATAGATGCTGTGGTTGAAAAACTAAGTGATCTATTTGGTAAAGTTAAATCTGCCATTGTTGTGATGACACTTCTATGTCTTTTTGTGAGTGCGATCCTCATCTATGCCTTTAATACAGATCAACTCCTGCAGCGCTTTTACGATCTTAGTCTTCTGAAAAATCTTGGCTTCTCTCGCTCTGATTTAATGAAAATTCTTTATCTTGAGTCACTGTTCTTGATTCTTTTGAGTTTAGTCCTCTCAAGTTTTCTTGGACTTGGTTTTGTGTATTTTCTTTCGACATCAGTTTTTCAATTTGATTTTATTTTAGATGAGAAATCTTTAATCTTCGCTTTGGTCAGTTTGTGTTTATTTAGTCTCATCGTGAAATGGCCAACTACGCAACGTGCCTTAGGGAAAAAATCGCGCGAGCTCTCTCAAATGGGCTGATTTTGCTTCCTTTTATCAAGGAGTGACCATAAAATGGCTTCATGTTTAATTTTAGTTTTGATGAAGCGCATCTTCTGACATTCTTCTCTCAATATGCCTATCAACCCATGTACGTTTATGGGTTCATTACGATGTTCATGTTTGCCAGCTCTTTTGGTTTACCTGTGCCAGAGGAAGTTGTTTTAATTAGTGCTGGTTTGATTGCATATACAGCGTCTCACCCTCAGCTCTATCCACCACCTTTTCCAGGAGCAGAGGGGACAAATATAGTTACCCTGTGTGTAGTTTGTTTTTTGGCGGTTTTCCTAAGTGATCTCCTTGTCTTTTTTATAGGAAAATTTTTTGGATCAAAGATCATAAAAACGAAGTTCTTTCAAAAACAAGTCGCCGGTGAAAACTTCGATCGTATTAATTCATGGTTCAAAAAATATGGAGGACTTGCTTGCGGGATTTTTAGATTCACTCCAGGTGTGAGATTCCCGGGCCATTTGAGCTGTGGTTTATTAGGCATTTCGACGATGACTTTTGTCGCAGTTGATGGATTGGCGGCGCTTTTAAGTGTGCCAACTCAAGTTTATTTCGTAGCCACTTATGGAGGAGAAATCCTCGCCAAGTTAAAAGAGTTTAAATTCTTTGTATTGATTACTTTATCTGTTCTTGCAGTGATTTGGGTTGTACGTCAGAAATTCCTAAAGAAGGTAAGCGAGTAGTTTTTCGAGCTTCAAGGCAAGGTTTTTTCGGTACATGACAAGATCGGTATATTCAAAAATTTCAGATTTCCTTAAAACATCATCACCCAGTTTTACTTCCAAGATAAAAGTCATTTTACCTTGTTCTGGTTTCAGAGACTCAATAAGAGTTTCCAGTCGGTACTTAATAGAACCATCTTTATTATTTTTGGCAAATTCAATCATTTTGTCTTTGAATTCTCTATTTGAAATTTTCAAAGCTTCTCTTAAATTCGGTTCTTCGCTTGTAAACTCAAACCGATTCTCTGAAATTTGGTTAAGAGTTAGGTTTTGATTCTTACTGGTTTCAAGATAACGGTAGGCGAAGTTTTTTAGAGTTTCGACAAGGTAAGAGTGAAGCTGAGACTTATCTTTGAAGAGTGCTTCCGTTTTTTCTTGCCACTCTTTTATCTTACGCTCATTTTCATTCATGTTCTCTTCCAGTACTGAAGATAGTTGTCTTGGATTTTTAATATCATTTTTTCAAAGACATCTTTGACCGATGAGTTGAGGGTTGATGAAGTCGATTCAAAAATCGTGAAAATTTCTTTTATCTCTTTATCAATTTCTTGGTGTACGGCCTTGAGAGCTTCCTCGTATTGGCTTCTTTCCCATGGATAGTTTTCAGTACCCTTGTTCTCATAGATGCTTGCCTTGAGCTCAGGTTTAATTACTGATAGTTTTTGAGTTACGAAGTTTAGTTGGCCATTTTTATAATCAAGAAAGCAGGGTCTTCCATTCACTTCAAACGCATCGATCATGTCGTCTGCCATTTGAAAAACTAAGCCAATTTTTTCTCCGATCATGCGATAGGAAGAAAGCTCACTCCGCCCTGCAAGCTGAGCAGGGGTGGTCGCACACCAGGCAATAAGGCTTCCCGTTTTCTTTATAGATATTTCTACTAAATCACTCCATTGAACTTCAGCCTTCTTTTTAAGGTTGTATTGAAGCCACTCACCATCAGCGAGCATTTTGATAGCTTCAGTTAAGTCAATAAGGAGTTGTGGTTTGTTTAAAGTAGCTAATTCGCCCATGACAGTTGAAAGTATATAGTCACCAGCGAGAACAGCTGTGGTATTATCTTTAAGTGCATTGAGTGTTTGATGGTGTCTTCTTGTTAAACTTTCATCAATAACATCATCATGCACGAGTGAGGCGAGGTGAGTGAGTTCAACCGCACGAGCATAGGGAATGAGCTCTTTTTCGGGGAGATTTAAGAGTTCACCAAAAACAAACAGTAAACCTGGGCGAAATTTTTTTCCACCAGTTTTAACAAGTTCGTTGAGGTGGAAGTTGATATCACTCGAAGTATGATCAGGCATAACAAGAGAGAGATCATCGAGTTGTTTTTTTAAAGCGTATGGGGTCATGTTACTTGGATATTAAGAAAGATACATGGTTTAGGCAAGAAATAGTCATTGAGGAGGAAAAATGAAATTTTTGTTTTTAGTTTTTATTTTGGCGCAAAGCGCTTGGTCGATGGATTTTTTTGAAATTAAAGAAAAAACAATCGACGGAAAAGAAATTAAGATGAGTGACTTTAAGGGAAAAACTCTTCTTATCGTTAACATTGCCTCTCAGTGTGGCTACACATCTCAGTTATCTGAGCTTGAAAGCTTACACCAGAAGATGAAAGGCAAAAACGTTGTGGTGATTGGTGTCCCGACGAATGATTTCGGAGGACAGACACCGGAAGCAGATGCCCAGATGAAAGAGTTCTGTCAGAAGAAATACAGTGTCACTTTCCCACTGCTATCAAAGAGAACAATTCAAGGGAAAGAAAAAAGAGATCTGTACGTTTTCCTAACTGAGAAGACGCCGACGAAGCTTCGAGGTGAAGTAAGTTGGAATTTTGAAAAATTCATCGTCAGTCCAAAAGGTGTTGTGACGACAAGATTCAGATCATCAATGGATCCGATGGATAAAGAAGTCGTCTCTGCTCTTGAGAATGCTAGCCGTCTTTAAGCCGTAGTTCCGTTCCCTTAGGGAGTTTTAAATTAATATCTCTCTGAGGGAACGCCATTTCGATTCCTGCCTGTTTAAATTTATCGTCGATTTCAAATCTAAGACTACTTCTGACTTCAGCAAGACTTGAGACTTTATTCAGGTCGCACCAAAAAGCAAGTTGAAAGTCGAGATTACTTTCATTGAAGTTATTAAAAAGAACGAGTGGTGTCGGATTTTTGAGAATGTCAGTGTGAGAGTTTAGAATTTCTTCACAGTATTTTTTAACCTCTTTAGGATTGCTTCCATAGGCAACACCAAAGTCTAAGGTCGTTCGCACTTCTGATTGCTCATAAGTCCAGTTTAAGACTGACTTTTCAAGGAAGAAACTATTCGGGACCACGAAGATTTTATTATCGCCGTTTTTAATCTTCGTGCTTCTTGTTCCGATCGAGAGAACTTTTCCTGCAATGTTATCCAGCTCTACAACATCTCCAACTTTAATTGGTTTTTCGAAAAGGAGAATAATCCCGGAGATAAAATTATTCACAATGTTTTGTGAACCGAACCCAACACCAATGGCTAAAGCTCCCCCAAGAACTGTGAAAACAGTCAGTGGGATACCTGCAAAGGTCAGAGAGAGAGCGACCATTAAGCTTAGTGAGCCATAGTAGACAAGTGTCCTATAAGTAGTTTGAGAGCTGGCTTCATCAACAAATGGCTGGATGATTTTTTTATCAATGATTTTTGTCATGAACCTCGCGAATCTGGCCGCGAATAAAAGAAAGGTGAGTGCCATAATCAGGCTACCCAAGGTAATACTGACTCCTGCGATGCTAAAAACCTTATGCTTCCAGATAAGTCGAATGAGGTGCAAAACTTCCGCTAAATTAGTCATCATTAATCCTAGTTCTCAATTTGTAAGGTGGACTTTTTGCATGAGTTTGATATATAAAACGCTATATGTCAAAGAGCTTCCTTTTTATCCTTATTTCTCTCTCATTCATTCACTTGGCGATCCTCTTTGTGAGCTTTCAATTACAAGATAAAATGAAGCTTTCAGTTTCTAAAAGTTTTTCAGTGCAATTAGGTGAGATGAAGCAGGAAGTTAAAAAGACTCAGCTTAAAAATTTTCAAGAAAAAAATTCTAACCCACTAAGTGAAGCGAGGCTTGAGCCAGAAGAAGCGACTCAAGCAGTGTCTCAAGAGAGCGGGCAAGCTCAAGATGGCCCAAAAAATGACTACAAAGCTGAGCTACGAGAATTAATAGAAAAAAATAAATATTACCCAACCATGAGCCAGCGGCTTGGTCAAACGGGAACAGTTGTGATTTCGTTTCTTATCCTTGGGGATGGGACGATCAGTGATGTCAAAATCGACTCACCCTCTGCCTTTGAGAGATTAAATCAAGCCGCTCTCGAAGCGGTTCAAAAAGTTGTGAAATTTAAGCCTATACCAAAAGAGTTCGGTCAGGATAAGATGGAGCTCAGAGTTCCCTTGAAGTTTGTCATTTTGTAAAAGGATGCTTATGAGAGTTGTCGATTTTATTAATGCAGGTGGATCCATTACATGGATACTCGTTGGATTTAATGTGGTTGGTTTATCACTCATCGTTTGGAGATTTTTAAGCCTAAGAAGCTTCAAAAAAAATATGAAATCTGAAGCTAAAAATCTAAGTCAAGAATTAGCGGCAACATTTGGAGGAAAAAATCTCCTCTCACATCTTGATCTTGTGAAAGATGCTGTTAGTAAAAAAATCCATGACCTTGAAACGGGTATGAATACGATTAAGGTTGTCGCTACGACAGCACCTTTGCTGGGATTGTTGGGGACAGTGATCGGTATTTATGAGGCGTTTCAAGTGATTTCCTCTAAAGGTCTTTCTGATCCAGGACAATTTGCTCAAGGAATCTCATACGCTCTTATCACAACGATTGTTGGTCTGATTGTCGCCATTCCACATTATATTGCTCACAACTACCTTTCTTCAGAACTTGACTCCCTTGAGTTTAGTCTTGAGAGCGAGGTTAATCCTCTTCTAAAAGGCGAGTGAGAGCATGGGACGAAGACACCGGAGAGAATCCTTATCCATGGATCTTACGCCACTGATCGACATGGTTTTTTTATTACTCGTGTTTTTTCTTGTGACCTCTGTCTTTAAAAAAGATGAACTAGCACTTCTGATGAAGCTTCCTCAAAGCGAGCAGGGCGGAGCAAGTCAGAAAAAGATTGAAGATTTAACGATCGAACTTACAGGTGAATCTCTTGCCCTCAATGGTGAGAAAATTTCACTGGATAAACTTCCTGAGACCCTCACTGGTAAAGCAAGCACAACTCTTGTTAACTTAAGAGTGGATGGAGAGGTTAAGTATCAGCGACTGGTTCGAGTGCTAGACATTCTTCAAGAAAAAAAATTAGAAAATATTTCTTTGATTACTGAAAAAAAATAAGCTAGACTCCGTTTAAAACAAGTGTTTGAATCAACTGTTTTAAATGGGGTTGTATGCTTAAGTTTATGATATTGTTATGTTTTTCCTTGGCTCAAGCTAAGGAATTCAATGAGTTTGAGCTCTTAAAGCTAGCTCAGGAAAGCTCATCTTCTCTCGACCAAGCTCAAGCAGATTTAATTGAGAACCAGTTAAGCCGCTCACTTCTCATGGAGAAGTTCGGAACTGAGGCTTTTGCTAGCTCGAGTTATGCCGAGACTAATGAGCGGGCCATCATTCAGTTTCAGCCGATCTTTACTCCTATTCAACAGAATCAAATTGGTTTGAAAAAACAATTTGGCCATGGGGTAAGCTTATCAACATCAGTCGGCACTGATCAGCGCTCTACCAGTAGTCCCTTTATTGGAAAAATACATCAAGCCACAACGACCACGATGCAGCTTGGGTTTCAAGTTGATTTATGGAAGGACTTCCTTGGAGCTCTCTCAAAGGCAGAGATTAAAGCTTCAGAGCTTAATGATGAAAAAGCAAAACTTGAAAGTAAAATCCAAGAAAAGAACGTTCTCTTAAGAGTGAGAAAGCTGTACTGGAATCTTGTGGCGAATAGAGAGTCTCAGAAAATATCTGAAGCTCTCCTTGAAACGGCGAAAAAACAATCTTTGGAAACTCAAAGAAGATTTCAAAACTCTATTGCCGAGGCTGATGAGTTAGCAAGATCAAAAGCTCAGATTTCTCAAAGGGAGGGAAATCTTATTTATCTTAATTACCAACGAGAACTTCTCTTAAAGCAGCTTAAGAACCTTATTCCTAGTCTTTCCCAGGAAGAGATCGAAATCACAAATTACGATGTTACAAGATCGATCGATCAAGTGAAAACATGTAATACTCTCATAGCCTCTCAAAAAAAAGCTCCTCTCGATTATACTTTTTATGACGATGTCATCTATTTCTTAGAGAAAATTAAGGTTGAAAAGCAAAAGCAAAATGAAGCTTATTCCGATGTTGATGTGAAGCTCGTGGGCCAGGTAAAAGCAACTGGTGTGAGTTCTCAGCAAAAAGGGGATAAGTACTACCGAGGAACATATGAAAGCTCAGTGAATGATATCTTCGATACGAATAGAACTGGTTACAATGTTGGTCTTCAGGTGAATATACCTATCGGAGATGCAAAAAATAATTCGGAAGAGCTGAAGAAAAAACTGACTGAAAAAAGAATTGAAGCTCAGATTAAAAATTTAGATTCACAGCTTGTCTCTCACCATCAACAAATCGTGAAATCAATCCTTCTCCTTTCACAGGTCAGTGAAGCTCAGAAAAATACATCAGAGCAACTTCAGAAAAGACTTGCTTCAGTGCAATCGAAGTATCGACAAGCAAGAGCTGGGATCACAGATCTTATTATCGATCAGGATGCGCTTTTACAGTCTGAGTTGAATTCAATTGATATCAAGCTTCAGATCCTAAATACACTTTTTGATTATCTCTCCATTTATACTGAGACTCCTTGCGAGTTTAACAGGATTTAAGATGAAAAATTTAGCTGCTTTTTTTATTGAAAACAAGAAACTAACCTTTGTCGTTACTCTCTTTATTTTCTTCTTTGGTTACTCTGGGATAAAGAAAATGAATGCCGAGTCATATCCATCAGTTGATTTTGCGACGGCCACCATCGAAACAGATTACTTTGGTGCGACTCCTGATGATATAGAGGTGAAGATCACTAAACCGATTGAGGATCAGGTCCGTGGAGTTAATGGACTTAAGGATGTCAGATCAGTTTCTCAAGCAGGAAAAAGTCGGATTGTTGTTAGGGTCGATATGGATAATCCAAAAGTGATTGTCAAAGATGTCATGGCCGATATCCAACGAGCGATTGATCGAACAAAAAATTTACCTCAGGATTTGAAGGATAAACCTAAGTTCACAGAGCTCAAGTCTGAAGAATTTGCTGCTCTTGAAATCGCCGTGGTTGGTGACAATAAAGATCGGATGCGAGATTTAGTCGCGAATGCGCTGAAAGAAGATATCGAAGATGATAAAAACGTTAAAGCAGTCTTTGCGGACGGTTACCGTGAAAGAGAGTTTGAAATTGATCTTTCTCAAAAAAAGCTTGATGCTCTTCACCTCGGAGTTGACGAGGTTTTGAGAAAAGTTTCTGGCAGAAACGTGAATATTCCAGGGGGAGATCTCGAAGATAAGGGTGAGCATCACCTGGTTAAAATTAATGGAAAAATTAAGTCGGCTGAAGATTTAGGTATGACACCTCTACGATCAAACTTCTCTGGCGGTTTAATCCGTTTAAAAGATGTAGCGGTCATCCGTGATGGTGAGCAGAAGGCTAGAACACTAACAAGATATGAAGGAGAGGAAGCAACTCTTTTAACAGTGACTAAAAAAGGTGGAGCCGATACGTTAAAACTTGTAGAAAGGATTAATCCTATTTTAGAGCGCTATCAGTCTCAGTATAAAGAAAAATTAAAGTTTATTATTTTTAATAATGAGGGGTTAAGAGTTGAAGCAAAACTCAACACACTGACCTCCAATGCGATCTCAGGACTTATCGTCGTCCTGGCCGTTCTTCTTTTTTTTATGCCAGGAAGACTTGGGATCATGGTAGCGGTTTCTCTTCCCGTGAGTTTACTTGCTTCTCTCGGTTTGATGCCTTCTTTTGGTTTATCACTTAACTCTATCACTATCCTTGCTCTCATTATTGCGATGGGAATGCTCGTTGATAATAGTATTGTGATCACCGAAGAATATATCCGACGTCGTGAAGAGGGTGATTCTTCTTTTGATGCTGCTGTCAATACTGTGGCTGAAATGTGGATACCAATTTCGGCAACGGCCTTAACGACTATCGCAGCTTTCCTTCCTATGCTTGTCACAACAGGGATTATGGGAAGATTTATTTACGCTATTCCCGTGGTGGTTTCAGCAGCACTCGTATTCTGTTTAATTGAATGTTTCCTTCTTCTTCCGATGAGGATTGATCTCATTGCTTCGAAGATGGTTTTTAAAAAAGCAGAGGAACAAAGAACTTGGTTCACTGGTGTGAGTGAGCGGTTTGAAAAGTTTATGGCTTGGGCGATTGATCATAAATATATTATGGCGCTTTCAATGCTTGGGATTGTCATCTTTTCATTCATTGTCATCGGTGTGTTTAACAAGTTCATGCTTTTTCCACCAGAACAAACAGAGATTTATCTCGCGCGTTTAGAAATGCCAGAAAATACGAAAATTGAAAAAACATATGAGACAATGCAAAAGTTAGATCGTCTCATCTTAGAAAAACTGGGGAAACAAAATTTAAAACACTCTGTCTCGATTGTCGGCTCATCCATGGCCGCTCCTGGAGATATCCTTGGACAATTTGGTGATAACGTTGGTCTCGTTAAAATGTTTGCAACAGATGAGGCGAAATATAATGTGCCTCACACAGAGATGCTTAAGCTTTTAAGAGAAATCAAACTTGATGAGGCGAAGAGATTGACCTTTCAAGAACAAATCAATGGTCCACCGGTTGGAGCTCCTGTCACAGTGACTTTTAGATCTAACGACGAGAAGAGCCTCATGGCCGTGATTGAGATTATCCTGGAAAAACTCAAGTCAACTGAAGGACTTTTTGACGTAAAAGTTGATGATGTTTTTGGACCAGATGAAGTTAAAATTGTGATGGATTATGAAAAAATTGATCGCCTAGGTTTAACGACTCTCTCTATCGGAAATACGATCCGTACTGCTTTAACAGGAACTTTTATCTCAGATGTAACCCTACTTAACAAAGAAGTTCAACTCAAGGTGAAGTTTGCGGATGTTTCAAAAAGAAATGTGGCTGATCTTTCTCAGATTAAAGTCATGGATGCACGAGGGAATTTGATCCCACTTTCACTTCTGGCAAGATTTGAAGAAACAAAAGGAACAGCACAAGTTAAAAGATTTGATTTCAAGCGTGCTAAAACAGTGACGTCGAATCTTGATACGACAAAAACGACGTCTCTTAAAGCCAACGCGATGGTGAAGGAGTTATTTCAAAAAATTTCTCCTGATTATCCAAATGTCTCGATGGTTTTTGGAGGAGAGCAGGAAAGTACCAATGAATCAATGGCTTCACTGGCCAATGCCATGGTTTTAGCCTTGATCTCTATCTATGCCATTATGGTTTATATATTTAAATCCTTCCTCGCACCTGGACTCATTATGACGACTATCCCTTTGGGGCTTCTTGGAGTTTCGGTTTCTTTCTGGGCGCATGGAAGGCCAGTGAGTTTCCTTGCGATGATTGGAGTGATTGGTCTTGCTGGTATTATCGTGAACAACGGAATCATCTTGATTGATTTTATTAATGTGATGAGAACTGAAGGAAAGTTATCTCTAAAAGAAATCTTGATTAAGGCTCCTACCATTCGTTTAAAACCTGTGATGGCAACTTCATTGACTACGATGGGAGGATTGTTCCCAACGGCGTACGGGATTGGTGGTGCAGATGCCATGCTCGTCCCAATGACTCTTGCGATGGCATGGGGACTCACGACTGGAACAATCTTGACTCTGATCTGGATTCCTTGTGGTTATGCGATCATTGAAGATCTCACATCATTCTTTGAGTCTAAAGTCAAAAGGCTCATGAGGAAATCATGACAGAAGTCAACGATACCAAAGATAGAATTCTAGATTGCGCTCGGATCCTTTTTTCAGAAAAAGGGTTCGAGGGTACTTCTATAAGAGATATCGCCACTCAGGCACAAGTGAACGTTGCGGCGATTAATTATCATTTCTCGAATAAAGAAAATCTTTTCTCTGAGATTTTGAGAAAAGGTTATCAAGAGTGCTCACTTAATCTGAGTCAGTTTTATGTCAAAGAGTCTCCTTCACTTGAAGACGTTTTGATTTATCTTTTTGATTATTTTCTCAGTCAGTCTCACGATCTTGTGATGATGTTTAAGCTCATGCTCTCCTCTGAACACAATAGAAGAATGTTTCCTGATCAGACGGAAGATGAAAGGCTCGGTCCACCTGGAGGGAGAGTTATCTTAGATGCGATCATCAAAGAACTTCGGTTTACTCCTAGTGAAAGGGATGCTCATTTTGCCCTAAAAGTTCTCTTCACTCATGTGGTTCACATGGCACTTCTTCATGAGACTTGTTTTAAGTCTCAGACAACCATTCCTTTTAGTGAAATAGAAGATATTAAAACGAACATCAAGAGACTTAATCGGCTTATTTTAGCTGAACTTCGATCGATGAAACCCTAGGCCACCAGCTACAGAAATTAAGATCAGGGTCTAGTTTTTGAAGGAGACTAAAAAGCCCTCCTAGTTTTCGATGGAGGAGGATGATCTCTTTTGGGAATTTCGCCTGTTTGATGGTTTTAGAAAACTCCATCGAAAGCTCAAGAACTTTATCGTTATAAGTTTGATCTCTGAGGGGGTAGGAGTTTGGATCCTTGAACGGTGTGATAAGATACTTCACTAGCTCAATGAATTCATCCTCGGCTTTTTTTGATTCTTTAGGCTGAAGAAATCCCATCCGTCTCCCGGTCTGTAAAATCCCTTGATCATTTTCCTCATGAGCAGACTTAATCATGGAGAGATAATCATGAATAAATTTTTTCTCATAGATTTTGATGGCCCCTCCATCCAAGAGTCCGAGCTTTAGGTCATTCATCACAATAAAGTTTGCTGGATTTGGATCTGTTTGAACCACTCCGTGGATAAAAAACTCTTGAAGGTAGAGTTCAATTAATTGGTTCGCCATCTTATATTTTTGATCTTTTGTTGGAGACTTTTTTAACCACTCAGTGAGTGTCGGCCCTTGGAGGTACTCTTGGACGAGAAACCTTTTACGAGCCTCATAGACAGCTGGGACGTAAAACATCTCTGGATTCATCAATGATTTGTAGAGCTCAAGTTTTTTAGCCTCAAGTTCATAATCACACTCTTGTTTTAAGGAATCTTTGAGCTCATTAATGATGGTGTCGAGATCAACCTTGGGCGGAAAAAAATAAAGAGCTTTGGATAAAATGAAGCGCAGAATTTTTAGATCAGCATCAATAGAGTTTTCAACATCAGGGTATTGAATCTTAATGATTGCTTTTTGATTTTTCCAAGTGCAGAGGTGAACTTGACCAATACTCGCCGCTGCCAGTGCTTTTTGATCAATCTGTATTTCTTTTAATTCAGGATAATGAGCTAGTAAGGAGTTTAGGTCCTCAGGGGGGACATCCTTTTGAAGTTTCGCCAGTACGGCCTTCGCTTCATCGGGCAAGTATCCGCTGACGTCAATACTTAGGAGTTGGCCAAACTTTAAACTGGCTCCCTTGAGTTCTTGGAGGGTTTGCACCATCTCCTGGGCTTGCTTGATCCTGAGTTTTTGAGTTTCGGCGCGGTTGATGAGTTTTTTTGAAAGATCTATCGACTCAAGGAGAAGGACTTTGCCGGCGAGTTTAAAAATTTCTTTTGATCTTTTCACCCCCAAATTATAGGCCATCTTTCTTAAGGGTTCCAGCACACTTTCGTGTAAGCAGGACATTAATCGAGGGGCCTTGATTAAGATTCAGCGTTCAAATGAGGTCATCAGGATTGAATTGAGTGTCTAAACTTTAAACACCTTATGAAGAGAATGTAAATTCGGGGGGATTTTGTCACCTTAACGGCGGGGCGATTATGTCACATGGTTAAGCCGCTCGTTTAACGAATCT
>Ga0255183_1000354_pt1 | contig 19486 bp, 17 predicted proteins | sample Atl_UVDOM_RepB_8_FD_183638 | JGI IMG/M metagenome (GOLD analysis project Ga0255183, IMG submission 183638) | Freshwater microbial communities from Altamaha River, Georgia, United States - Atl_UVDOM_RepB_8d | ecosystem: Environmental > Aquatic > Freshwater > River | place: USA: Georgia...
AGTTGAGAAATTTCATCAACCATCCCTAAAAGGGACAAAGTTGTCGCAAGTGATGGAAGCTCAAAGAGGTTAGTTTTTTTCATGCTTAACGTTCATTCTCCTAAAATGGAAAATTGACTTCTTTAGTTACTCTTCGGACATTTAGAAGAAAAATAAACACCAAAAATGAAATTGAAGGTACAATGATCTAAGTGCATGGAAAAACGAAGGAAACGGTGAAGTTTCATGATCATTATTGATAATTCAAATCAACTCAAAAAGAGTTTAGAGGCTTATGGGCTCGACCTGCATGAACCCTTTCAAAACGCACAAATCTATACCATCGAAGATTTCACAAAACTTGAGATCAAAAAGCGAAATGATTTTATTTTAGTGGATACAGTATCGGTCATGAGTCATCGTGATCAAGATGAGTTTTTCATCAAACTTAATACTTTTCACGGCGCTTTCTTCTTTCATGAGCACAAAAATCAAAACGCACAAACATGGCTGGAGTCGCAGTCAGGATTTTTAAAAAAAATACTCGGTGAGTGGTGTTTACCGATGACAAATCACCAGGCACAAATCCTAAGTAATCAGCTTCAATTTTTTTGGCAGCTTATCGATGAGCAAAAGAATTTACAGCTTAAATTATTTGATTTTTCAAAGGAAATAGAAAAGATTTTTGAGTCGGCTGAGACTGAGATTGAAAGAGCAAAAAAACTTCATGAGACTCTTGTTCCTAAACGTGAGCAAGAAATTAAAGGGATTCATTTCTCGCATAAATCTAGCTCCGGACAGGGATTAAGTGCAGAGTTTTACGATTTGATTCAACAAAATCAAAAAGCATTCCATGTACTCCTTTCAACTTCGTCTTACCTCGTCTCGAGTACAGTGATCGGCTTACTCTCTCAGTACCGAGAGAAACATTTTACGCCAGAGCAGTTTCTTATTGAAGCGAACCAAGATATCAAAAAGATAGCAGAATCTAAGAAAAAACCAATTGAAGTAGAGCTTGTGATCATTGAGGTTGATTTTTCGGCTATGACGATGTCTACCCATGGTACTGATAAAGTAGAAATTTTTAGCTCAGTGAATAAGAGAGTTGTTTTGAATACAGAGAAGAAATATGAACTCACGAAGGGAGACAAGATCATCATCCTGTCGCCAGGTTTTTCATACAACTGGAGATCACATCTTCCACATATTGGTATCTATGATTTTTTAAAAAATATTTGGCAAAAGTCTTCTGATGAGATTATGAATGATCTTTATATGGAATTGAAAGGACAAGAGATCTCGTATTCTCAAGAGAAGGACTCATCGATCATAATGATGGAGGTTAATCGTCATGGGATTTATAAAGTTTAGTTTTCTTTTAATCTTAAGCTTGAACTCAGCGCTAGCTTTTCAGGTGGGGACTCAGCGATTTAGTTCTCGAGATTGCCTCGAGTCTAGCTATGTGATGAAAATGGTGAATCAGGGGCCTTTCTTTAATTTAATTAGAAATGAATTTGTCATCGATAAGAAAAACTGTGTTTTGAAATTCAGTCATCAAAAGTATGGATCAAAAGAGTGGATCATTGATGTTTGTCGAGAACCAGTTCACATAAAATCAATTTCGATGATGGGAATAGAGGTTGCAAAGAAATCGGGAGTCTGTCGTTTTGATGATTCTACGAAAGAGTTAAATGAGTTCTGTGTCCAGTATCAAGAGCTGATGGATACGATTCAGGATGAAGGACTCATCTTCGCGTCTGGTGATAGAGATGACTTGAGAACTAATCACGGGCGAGTCTATTGCTCTTACCTTCTTCTCTCAAAATATTTGAACCAGTCAGTCCCATTCAGTCGCTATACGGATGTGCCAGAAATTTTCACAGAACCGAATAAGCCTAAAATAGTTATTCCGATTCCTTTACCAGCACCGGTGATTAAGCCAATTGAAGAGCCTACGAAATAGTAGGCTCTTCAATCATTGATTAGATTTTTGAGAATGCTGTTTCGAGGTCTTGGATCAAATCATCAACGTCTTCAATTCCTACTGAAAGTCGAATAAGATTGTCGAAAATGCCGAGGCTCTCTCTCGTTTCTTTCGGGATAGAAGCGTGGGTCATAATGGCAGGGTGATCCACGAGGCTTTCAACGCCTCCTAAGCTTTCTGCCAGAGAAAAAAGTTTTAAGTTCTCGAGGAAAACTCGAGATTCCTTGATACCACCCTTGAGAAAAAATGTGATCATCCCGCCGAATCCTTTCATTTGAGTTTTGGCAATCTCAAACTGCGGATGACTTTCAAGACCTGGATAGATGGTACGCTCAACTTTTAAATGCTTCTCAAGGTAGGCCGCAACCTTGATGGCGTTTTGCTCATGGGCTTTCATCCTGACGGCCAGAGTTTTAATCCCTCTTAACACAAGCCAGCTATCAAACGGAGAGTGACATGGGCCAATCGCATTTTGGTAGAAGAAAAATTTATCACGTAATTCATCAGAGTTTGTCATCAAGGCACCACCAACAACGTCGGAGTGGCCATTAATGAATTTAGTCATTGAGTGAATGACAATATCTGCTCCAAGATCAAGAGGATTTTGAAAGTACGGGCTCATGAAAGTATTATCGACAACCGTTAGGGCCCCTACTTTCTTGGCTAGCTTAGAAATTTCTCGGATGTCAGAAATTTTTAAAAGAGGATTGGTTGGAGTTTCAATCCAGATCAGGGCTGGTTTCTTTTCTTCGAGATTTTTTTTCACAATTTCAAGATTGGTCGTATCGATGAATGAATACTGATGAATATCTGGAAAAACTTTATTGAAAAGCCTGTAAGTTCCACCGTAGACATCATCTCCACAGAGGATTTTTGATCCTTTTGGTAGCATGTGCATAATAAGAGTAGAGGCTGCTAAACCTGAAGAGGTAACAAAACAATGCTTCGCATTTTCAAGACTCGCTAAGCATTCTTGTAGTCTCGTCCTTGTAGGGTTGTGTGATCGTGTGTACTCATAACCCTGATGCTCTCCGGGTGATCTTTGGACATATGTCGAAGTTTGGAAGATAGGAGGCATAATAGCCCCTGTTGTAGGATCAGGTTCTCCTCCAACGTGGATAACTTTTGTTTCAAATTTTTGATTTTTCATAATGATTTCTCCGTAAGTTCTTTCATTTCATATGAGGCTGCAAGTGTTGAAAGTCGTGCAATCACTGAATACACTGCTTCTTTTATTTTATGGTCACAATCTTGTTTAATTTCGGAGAGACAAAGTTTTTGGTAGACCATTCCTTGTGAGTTCAAATTCGCTTGGGTACCTTTGAGAGGATTCGTTCTCATGAAGCCACCAGCACTCTTGCCATTCACGAGATAAATCGTTACTTCGGCAGGAGCGTCTTCATATTTTAAAACCGTTTCAACTCCTTCCTGGATTAATACGGAGGTGAATTTTAAATTATTTTTTCCAACATCCATTTTATTTCTAATCTTTCGGTTCATGTTTCGAATCTCTTCGCCAGAACTTACAACCGAAATTCCCATGCCATAGGTGCCCTGAGAGGCTTTTACGAATACGGATGAATTTTCTGGTAGTCGTCCCAGAAGCTCATCAACTTTGGTAGCGATCTGATCCAATCCCTCTTTGGCATTGAAGTCGACGTCTTGAACAGAATCAAAGTGAGCTTGAATAAGGTCAGGGTTGATATTGAAATGTTTGGCGAACTGATCTGCTATCTTTCGGTACCATTCAAAGTGGCGGATTTTTTGCCGCTGAAACCACCCAACATAAGGAGAAGGAAAGACTGGTGGTTTAATATTTCGCCAGTCTACCTCTAAGGGAATTGATTGATCATTATTTAAGATGATGAGATCAAAATTGTTCATTTCATCTTCGGAGGTTCTCTGAATTTTTAATTCATACTCTGAGTGTGAAATGAGTTGAATACTCTTCTCACCATTTTCAAAAAGCTTAGCATCCGGAGAAATCAGCTCGACAACCACATCTGCCATCTCAATAGTCGATTTAAGTTTATAGAGATGATCGAGATAAAACTTGTTTTTTGTGTGAGACTCGGGGATGAGTCCAATTCGTTTGGCATTCTTATGATTGGAGAAAAAAGCTTTAAAAATATCTGCACATTGTAAAAGATCTTTACTGCAAAGATTGTTAAATCCGGCCGGATACATATTGTGATCAACGGGAGCAAATTTGAAGCGGCTTTCTCGCACATCCACACTCGAGGTGAGTGGTTGAGATAGGAGTGATTGCTGTTCATCAATCCAGCTGTTCACTCGGTCCCAATCATGACAAATAAAAGACTCAAGTTCAGACTTAGTTGAGATCTGAGCCATAGACACTCCAATGGTTGCGTAGTTGTTTTAAGTTTTCGTCGAGAGATTCTGAGACCGTTTCGGGGAAGGTGAAAACCTTCGTGAAGTTTTGATGAAGGTTTTGATTAAGATCACCCTCTCTCTTGATAAGGCTGTTCTTTAAAGCGAGAGCTTCGGCTGTCGTTGGCTCCCATGAGATGAGCTCTGAGTGGAGACTTTTATTCATGACCGCAAAGTAGTGCGGATTAGAGAGCTTCTTCCCACGTTGGATCATATCCTGAGCTTCTTCTGGCTTAATTTGTTCAGGAGAGGTGACAAAGAAAATATTGGTGAGAGCTTCATTCTTTAGTTTTTGTTCAATTTTTAAACCTTCAAGGAATAAATCTTTGGATTGGTAAATGAGGTATAGCGCCTGGCTAAAGTCATGGACAAAATCTTTGCCGGTGACCTGCTCGAGGTAAAAAAGTATTTTTTTGATACCTGCAGAGATCAGTCGGTTCACGAATTGAAATTTATTTGCCGTTGACTTGTTTAGGTTTGTGAAGACTTCGATGATTTGATCATCGAAGAAAAGATTAATTTTCTTGGCACTTTCGAGAAAGTCTAAAAAGTGAGAGCCTGGGGCAGTGTCAAGAACGATCACATCGTAGAGATTTTTATCGAACTGCATCTGTAACTCAATGAGAGAGAGGATCTCGTTCATTCCTCCAAAAGGTCTGGCGAGGATTTTAATAATTTTATTTTCGTCGAGTTTGCGATCAGAATCTTTTTTACTCATGCGAGTGATTGTCATCTCAGGATTCATGAGGAGGCAGTCTAGTCGATGAGTTTCAAAAGAAATCTCCTCAACTTGTCCCGCAGGAGATTCAAGTTTCAGGAGGTCTTTAAGTCTTTTCGCTGGATCTATGGTGATGAGAAGTACTTTTCGACCGTTTGATGCGTGATAAAGAGCTCGTGATGTCGCAAGAGTTGTTTTTCCTACTCCACCAGTTCCACAGAAAATTTCAAACTTTTTTAGTTGATTCATTTCCATGCTATGTTTTCTTCTTGATGAGAATTTGTCAGGTAATGAGGAATCATGAGATCGACTTCATCTTTGATCTCTGAGAGAAGTTTCCTCTCAAGATCGAGCTTCTTTTTGATTGTCAAAGGAACACCTTCACCATCTATCGCCGATGAGGCAAGGATTTGATTAACGATCATCGTTGGAAGTTGGCCAGTTCGATTGAGGAGTTCATTCTTTAATTCTACAGCTTCTTTCCAGGCAATCTCAAAAGGTAAAGAGACGACGAAATAACGAGTAAAGTCTTTGTCACAGAGTTTTCGAGCAATCTTCATCGTATCATCATAAACGATACCTTCACCGAAGATGTTTTTAAAGTTCTCCGCTGATTCGAGAAGTGTGAGCATGTGCCCAGAGGCTGGAGCATCGACCACAATTTTTAGTTTCGGATTCTCATCTAGCATCTCAGTTATTTTTCCTAGGTAAACCAGATAGCTGAATCCTGGCACCATGTTTAAGATGGATTTAAAAAATGAAGATTTTGTAATCCAAGTCGCTACGACTCGCGATTTAAGTTTCTTTTCAATGTAATCTCGTGCGCAGTCTTCAAGGACAAAGTTTGAATACTCTTTTTCATGCTCTGACTTCAAAGGACTTAGGTTTAGAAAGAGGACTTCATGAGAAAGTTTTTTAAGGTGACGATAGAATTCAAGACTCAAAGTCGATTTACCGACGCCACCTTTTCCAGTGAAAAAGAAAAGTCTTTGTTCAAATGACATAGGTTAAAAGAGATACATGCCCGTTAAAAGAAACTTTGCATAGTAACCTTTAAGATCCGACTGACCTTCTTGGGCAATGGTGAAAGGTGTATGGAGTTGAGTCATTAGACCCACAACGAACTGATCGTTAAGTCTAAGATCCAAGCCCGCTCCAAAATTAAAACCAAAAGTAATTTTATCCTCGGTCCACTTCTTGCCACCCGTATTTTTCTCTCGATAGGCTCGAGGTGCATAAAAGCCAACTCCTCCAAGTAGGTAAGGAGAAAGATTATCGAATTCTACAAGTCGTCCTTTAATTGAAGTAGCGAGTCCCGTTGTTCTCATCTTTTCACCATTATCTTGTTGAACAGAATAGTGAGCATCAATAAGGACATCAAATGAGTAGCTTGCAGCGTAGGAATAGAGTAGGTCGAGAGTGATTTTATCTTTTCCGTATTTGCCATAGTTTCCCATGAGAACGTTTTGGCCAATACCAAAGCCAATTCCATGTTGCTGAATTTTTCTACCAGCAGGCTTTTTAAATATTTCCTGAACGCTTGGGAGAGCTTCTGTTTTAGTTGGTGCTGAATCTGAAAGTTCTAAAGACGTTTTTGGTGGCTTAATAACTGGCTTAAATCCAGTCTGGGCAAAAAGAGAGGAGCAAAAAAAACTCATGGCCAAAAAGGCCATGAGTTGAATCGTAAAATTTGTTTTTCTCATGAACCTTAGATTAGTTCAGAGTTGCTGAATTTTCCATAGATAAGTTTTGTGAGAAAGCCGGCTTGAATTCCTCAGTTACTGCAGGAGCTTCAAAGCTTAGGTTCAACTTACCTTCAAGACCGTTGATGTAACCAGTAAGAGTCCCTTCTTCAGAGCGGATAACTCTTTTAAGAAGTTCTGTGTTCCCTGGCTTAAGAGATTTACGCTCTTGATCAAAAAGTAACTGAATTTGAGTCATATAAGTGATGTCATTTTTTGACTTATTGTCGATGACTTGAATTTCGTTCCCTTCTCTGATGATTTGAGCGATTTCTTCAAGAGTAACGTAACAGCTTTGAAAAGTGTCATAAAGTTTACGGTTTTGGTAACGCTTAATGATACGTACGTCTTTCATATTTCTTTCCCCTAATTGTTAGCTCTAGACTTTTCTTTTTCTAGAGATATTCGTTAATAATTGTTTATGAAACCCTAAGCCATCGTACAAAAGAACTTTTGTTTTTGCGCCTGACAGTACATTTCAAATTCGGGGCTGTTCTACTAAGAGCATTAGATCATGTCAACCCAGATGGTCATAAAACTTTGCCACTGGGTAAAAAAAACCTTTTCATGGGGTAAAAACTACCTAGGAACCACCTGGATTCCATCGTCATTACAGTAACTTATAAATGGTCCTGAAATCTGATTCATTGCTCGAGAAAACCCTTAAAAACCAAGCCTTATAAGACCGATAAACAAAAAGAGTGAGAAATGAATTCTTTCTCTAAGGTTAATATGAAAGTCTTAAGCCTCATTTTCGTGACATTCATTTTTGTGAGCTGTGCTCATAAATCACCTTCTGTCTCAAGCGAGAAAAGAGAGTCTCAAGCAGATCTAGAAAAGTTAGCGATACAGGCTAAGAATCATCCTACCCTAAAAAATCAACTTGAAATCGACTGGTTCATGAAAGCTATGCACTATTTTTATTTATCGGAGTTTGACTCGGCCGAAAAATACTTTGAAGTTCTCGATACTCTCAACTCAACTGATATTTTTTTGCAGCGTAAACATGCTTTGAACCTCATTCGAGGGGCACAGTTCGAAAAAGCGCGTACCGTTCTTACCAAACTTTATGATCAGACCAGGGACGAAAAAATTGGACTCATTTTAGCAGGACTTGAACTTGGGCTCGATCACCCGAAAGAAGCCGAGAAAAGATTTAAACAACTTTTAGCGAGACATCCTGGAAGCGAAGAGAGTTGTTTATCTCTTGCAAAATTTTATCTTGAGTCTCAGCGGATACCTAAAGCTCAAAAACTTCTCACGAGCTGCGGAGAGAAAAACAAAAAATCAGGTCACTTTGATTTTTATTTAGCTAAAATTTCACTTGAAAAGGGCTTCGAAACTCAAGCCTTAGAGTACTTAAAATCATCACACCGTAAGGATCCGAAGAATCTTCAAACGACTTCTGCTCTTGGAATTCTCTATGAAGAACTTGATCAGCCAGAGCAAGCGATTAAGATTTATCAGCGCTATCTTACTTTCGATCCTGACGAGTCAGCTATCCTGTCTAGGATGGTGCAAGTTCTTTTTGTTCAAGAGAGATATCAAGAGGTTTTACCTTATGCTGAAAGATTAAGTGATCTTGATCCGGAGAACTTGAATTTAAAAATTAAGCTTGGCATCCTTTACTCTGATACAAAAAAGTTTGATGAAGCACTGGTAATTTTTCAAGAACTGCTCAAGGTTTCACCAGACTCAGATAAACTTCTCTACTACGTCGGAGCCATTTACCAAGAGCTTGGCCAGTGGCAAAAATCGATGGATTTCTATGGTCGTATAACTCCCGCGAGTGGGCTTTATTCAGACAGTAGTCTGCAAGTAGCCAATATGCTCTCGACCGTTGCTGAAGCTGATTTTTTCGAGAAGAAACAGTCCGAAGCGAGAGAGGATTTCATTAATTTCGTCAATCTTCGTTTAGAGCAACTCCCTGATTTAAGAACTGAGCTCAGCGTGGTGAAGGCGGGGTACTATGAAAGCATCGGAGAGTATAAAGCCGCTCTTGATGTGATGGTGGTCGTTCAAGACGAAAAAGACTTTTCTCTTCAGCACAAGTACTATCTGGCAAATCTCTACGAAAAACAAAAAAGATTTGCTGAATCATCAGAGCTAATGTTGGCTCTCATTAAAGAGAATCCAAAAAATGAGCACGCTTGGAACTTCTTAGGCTATACACTATTACTTAGAGGTGATGAAGAAAAAGCTTTTGAGTACATTCAGAAAGCCTTTAAGTTAAACCCTAAAGATGGTTACATCCGAGATTCTCTTGGTTGGTACTACTTCAAGAAGGGTGAATATAAAAAAGCACTCAAAGAATTAGAACTTGCTCAGAATTTTGTGCCTGATGACATTGAAATCCTTAAACATTTAGCTGAACTCCACCAGACTCTCAGAAACTTTGATAAAGCAGTGTTCTACTATCAGGCTGCGATGAAAAATTCTAAGAGTAGGATTGAACAAGAGGAACTTCGGCTTGCACTTGAGAGATTTGAGCAGTCACGGTTACCTGCCTCCGAGAATAAAAAATAATTCATTTTCCATGACATCTTTTTCTAGTTTAAACTAGATCCATGAGATCTATTTTTCTTCTTTTTTTTCTTATCTCCTGCGCTCATTCCCCGAAGCCAAAGCTGAGTTCAGCTGAGGCCATTCGCAAAATCAAAATCGAAGGTCGCGGACAAGCGAGGCTTAACAACGCAGGTCAGGAGACGACATTAAGTTTCGAAAGCCTTTTCAAAGGGACACAAGCCTGGTTACTTGTGCTAGAAGTTCCCTTCCGAGGCGAAGAAGTGATTGAGGTCGATTTTTATCATCAAAAAATTACTTCAAGCTTTAAGCTTTCTCATGATCCACAGTTTGATCAGGCCCTATCTCAGCTTCTTCGCTTTATGAAATCCATAAGGACACTTCAATGTGACGAGGCTTTCTGTGACTTTGAAGGGGAGAGATTTTTCTTTATTCACCAAGAGGGAAGTTTTCTTATCAAAAAATCTTTTTCAAAAAATAAAAATATTTTTATTAAATCGTCACGCCTTACTAATACTTTCTTCTCAAAAACAGAGCTCTTTCTCGTCTCAAAAGATCAGGGAGAGAAGGAATCAAAAGCTGATTTTTCACTTGAGCTTATCTGGTCTGACGTGAATAATTGAGTGCATTGGTAGCAAATCGCACCAGTTGTCAAAAATGGTGAGATTTTATAGAGAAATAGTAAGGGTTAGCTTACAATGTTGCTTAAACAAATGGAGAGTACGGTAATGAAACTATTTTGGGGAATTCTATTTTTATCTTTGATAGCTTGTAGTAAGCAAAAAACATTTGATGAAAGAGAAATCTTTTTGATCTCTCCTGAAAAAATATCAGGGTTCGATCCGATCAATGCTTCAGATCAGTACTCAGGAAATGAAGTTGGAAAAGTTTATGAAGGTCTCTATGAGTTTCATCCACTTAAAAGGCCTTACGAATTAATGCCCAACCTTGCTGACGGAATGCCTTCGGTTTCTGCTGATGGATTAACATACACTATTAAACTAAAATCTGGGACGAAGTTTCAAGATAGCCCTGCTTTTCCAAACGGAAAAGGAAGAGAGCTCGTAGCCGATGATGTGATTTTTTCTTGGAAGCGAATCGCTGATCCTAAGCTCACATCCAAAGGTTGGTGGATCTTTGATGATAAAATTGTTGGACTCAATGAGTGGCGAGTAAAATATTCTACTGCTGAATCTACTGTTTATGACGAACTCATCGAGGGATTGAAAAAAATTGATCAGTACACTGTTCAAATTAAACTCAAAAAACCATACCCTCAGTTTATTTACACTCTCGCGATGCCATACACGTATATTGTCGCTAAAGAAGCTGTCGCACAATTCGGGAAAGAGTTTCTCAATTATCCTGTGGGAACGGGGCCCTTTGTCCTCCCTAAATTCGAACAATCGAATCGAATTGTTTATTACAGAAACCCAACTTTTAGAGATAAGTTTTATCCATCTGAAGGAGAAGAAGGGGATGATAAACTCGGCTTTCTTGCGGATGCAGGAAAAAAGCTTCCTCTCGTCGATAAAATTACCGTTGATATCATTATTGAGTCTCAGCCAAAGTGGCTTGCTTTTCAAAAGGCGAAGCATGATCTTTTAGAGCTTAAAGATTCTCAGTTTGAGCAAGCGGTTGATCAGTCAAAACAATTAAAAGATGAATTTCGGAAAAAAGGGATGAGACTCATTTATCATCCGATGCTTGATGTGACTTACTTTGCGTTTAACCATGAGGATCCTATTTTTAAAGACGTTCGTGTGAGACGTGCGATGAACCTAGCCTTCGATCGTGCAGAAGCTAATAAGCTCTTTTATGAGGGAACAGCCGTAGAAGCTCAGGGAGTTATTCCTCCTGGACTTGCGGGTTACAGAAAAGATTTTAAAAATATTTACACGAAGTTTGATCTTAATGAGGCGAGAAAACTTTTAGCAGAGGCTGGGTATCCAGAAGGCAAAGGTCTTCCACTGATTACAGTCCAGACAAGGAATGAGACTGTTTCTCGACAAATGATTGAGCATTTCGCCAAGTCGATGGCGCAAATTGGTATTAAAGTTCAAACGGGTGTGAATACCTGGCCTGAGCTCATTAACAAAGTAAATACAAAACAACACCAGATGTACACGATGGCTTGGGGGGCTGATTATCCTGATGCAGAGAATTTTTTGGGTCTTCTTTATTGTCCAAATAAAGCTCCAGGCTCGAACGGTGCCAATTATTGTCATGAAGGATTTGATACTTTGTTCAAAACCTTTACGATTCTTCAAGACTCGCCAGAGAGAACTGTCGGTTATGAAAAAATGAACGAGACTTCAGCTTTTGAGGTACCTTGGGTTTTTGGATTTCACCGTACAAAATCTTTCATGCTTCAGGCATGGCTCAAGAATTTTAAATTCACGGAGTTTCAACATACTCAGGCTCAGTATTTGAATGTTGATCTTGAGGTGAAAAAAGAATTATCGGAAAAATTTTAAAAGGGTTTCATGTTTCAATATATTCTTAGAAGACTTCTTTATCTCATCCCCGTTCTCTTGGGGGTGAGCTTTATCATTTTCATCCTCTTTAATCTTGTTTCTGGAGATCCAAGTGCAGTTCTTCTTGGGAAAAATGCTACGGCAACTCAGATCGCCGAACTTAGAGAGCAACTTGGTTTAAATAAATCACTTTGGCTCCAGTATCTTGATGTAGTGAAATCGGCTTTCACTTTTGACTTCGGCCGTTCATGGGCGACGAAACAAGAAATTACCTATATGATTAAACAGGGAGCATATCCATCTCTTTGTTTAACCTTGCCTGCATTTATCATCTCAACTTTTTTATCTATCATTATTGCACTCATCGTTGCCTACTACCGCGGAACGGGGATTGATCTTTTTGTGAGATTTCTTTGTATCGCAGGAGTCAGTGTTTCGGCTCTAGCTTACATTCTTGGCTTTCAGTATTTATTTGCTTACGAATTGGGCTGGTTTGAGATTTCAGGATTCGAGTATGGTTTTCCCGATTTCGTTCCCTATGTCGCTCTCCCTGGGATCATTTGGATTCTTTTGAGCCTAGGTCCTGATGTGCGTTTTTTCAGAACAGTGATCTTAGATGAAATTTATCAGGACTATGTTCGCACTGCACGCGCGAAAGGTTTATCTGAAATCACAGTTCTTTTGAAGCACGTTTTAAGAAATGCTATGATTCCGATTATTACTTATATTGTGATTCAAATCCCATCACTCATCCTGGGAGCTCTCTTACTTGAGAGTTTTTTTGGGATCCCTGGATTAGGTGGAATTACTTTAAATGCTCTTAACTCATCTGATTTTCCAGTGATTAAGGCGATGGCAATTCTGACGAGTGTGGCTTACATCCTTTTCAGTTTATTAACAGATATCCTTTATACTTTTGCCGACCCAAGAGTAAGACTTAAGTAGGTATGATGAAAAAACAATCACTATGGAAAGATGCCTTTTATCGCTTGATCCAAGATAAATGGGCCATGATTTCTCTCATCATCGTTTCTCTTTATACCATTCTCGCCATTTTATCGGCGACAGGTCTCATTGCTTCTGACTGGGCGAGAGAAGTGGGAGCGTCTAATCTTCCTCCTAGCTCAGAGCACTGGCTAGGGACTGATCTTTTTGGCAGAGACGTTTTAACCAAAGTGATTCACGGTTCTCAGATCGCGATGTCAGTTGGTCTTTTTACATCTCTCATTGCAATTCCAATAGGTGTATTCCTAGGAGCGATCGCCGGTTATTTTGGGGGCTGGATTGATGATCTTATCACATGGCTTTACACAACTTTTTCTTCGATCCCCAATATCATGCTCCTGATTTCAATCACAATGATTCTAGGTAAAGGTTTATTTGCCGTTTATATCGCTCTTGGTGCCACGAGCTGGGTTACGCTTTGTCGACTTATTCGCGGAGAGGTGATGAAACACAAGGAGCGAGAGTACGTTCAAGCTGCAGGAGCTATCGGGGGCGGACACATGAGAAAACTTTTTCTCCACATCCTTCCGAATGTCACACATATTATAATCATCAATACCTCACTTCAGTTTCAGTTTGCGATCAAATCAGAAGTTCTCTTGTCCTTTCTTGGGATTGGAGTCCAGGGTGAGCCAAGCTGGGGAGTGATGATTGACGATGCTAAACTTGAACTAGCACGTGGTGTTTGGTGGCAGTTAGCAGGAGCGACTGTCGCGATGTTTATTATTGTTCTTGCTTTTAATCTCTTAGGGGACGCTTTACGAGATTCACTTGATCCAAAGTTAAAAGGAAAATAACTATGTCTCAATCTTTGCTCGATGTAAGAAATTTAACTGTTGAATTTAAAACCCAGGAAGGGATCGTCAGAGCTGTGAATAATGTTTCTTTCTCTATCCCTGAGGGAAAAACTATCGGTATAGTCGGAGAGTCTGGTTCCGGTAAAAGTGTTACCTCTCTCGCCGTCATGGGGCTTTTACAAAAGCCAGCGGCTTCAATTCCTCAAGGTGAAATTTACTTTCAAGGAAAAGATCTTCTGACTTTTTCAGAGGCAGAGATGAGAAAAATAAGAGGAGATCAAATTTCAATGATCTTCCAAGAGCCGATGACAAGCTTAAATCCTGTTTTCAAAGTCGGCGAACAAATAGCAGAGACTCTTCGTATCCACCGTTCACTTTCAAAAAAAGAGGCTTGGGAAAAAGCAATCGATCTCATGAATCAAGTTGGTATTCCTGATCCAACTCAGAAGGCACATGCTTACCCGCATGAAATGTCGGGAGGGCAAAAACAACGGGTCATGATTGCGATGGCCATTGCCTGCGAGCCAAAACTTTTGATCGCAGATGAGCCTACGACAGCTCTTGATGTGACAATCCAAAAACAAGTCTTAGATCTTCTCTTTAAACTGCAGCAAGAATACAAAATGAGCATGATGTTCATCACTCACGATCTTGGTGTGATTGGTGATATCGCTGATGATGTTGTGGTGATGTATCGATCAAATATTGTAGAAAAAAATCATGCGAAAACTATTTTTGAATCGGCTTCTCACCCATACACTAAAGGATTACTTGCCTGTCGTCCGAGACTGGGAGCTAACCCTAAGCGCCTGCTTACTGTCAGTGATTATATGACAGAAGAGGGAGAAGAGAAAAAAATTGATACCTCTCGTTTGACTGTCTTTGATAAAGAAATCTTAACGAGAGATTCATCCTCTGAAGTTTTGCTCGAAGTTAAAAATCTAACAACAAGTTTTCCTATTAAAGGTGGATTACTTGGGAGAACGGTGGATCAATTTAAAGCCGTTAATAACGTTAGTTTTAGTCTTAAAAAAGGACAAACTCTTGGGCTTGTTGGAGAGTCAGGGTGTGGGAAAACAACCCTTGGCAGAACCATCTTAAGACTTATCGAGCCTTCATCTGGGCAAATTATCTACCGCGGTCAGGATATTACAAAAGTTTACGGAGAGGAGTTGAGGCTTCTTAGACGTAAAATGCAAATCATTTTTCAAGATCCATACTCGTCTCTTAACCCAAGAATGACGATTGCGGATATCTTGATTGAGCCTTTAAAGATTCATAAGATTGGAAAAAACGAGAAAGAACAACTCGAGATGGCAAAATATCTTTTTGAAAAAGTTGGACTTAAACAAGCGCAGCTTTCAAGATATCCCCATGAGTTCTCTGGTGGTCAAAGGCAAAGAATCTGTATCGCTCGCGCGCTCATGCTTAAACCTGAGTTTGTCGTGTGTGATGAATCAGTGTCTGCCCTTGATGTTTCAATTCAGGCTCAGGTTCTTAATTTGCTTCTCGATCTTCAAGAAGAATTTGGTCTAACTTATATCTTCATTTCACATGATCTGAGTGTAGTGAATTTTATTTCAGATTTCGTTGGTGTGATGAACAAAGGTCAGATCATCGAGATGGATAAGGCGAGTAAAATTTATCAGTCTCCCATTAACGATTATACGAAAACTCTCTTGAGTGCCATCCCGAAAGGTGGAGCTTTTCAAAGCTAAGACAGAGGTCTTAGCTTTGAATAGATTTTGATAAAAATCAGAGACGCAAAACATCCCCAATACACATTAAGGTTCCAGTCCCATTTCAAAACATAGGTGTTGGTGTAAACGCCAAGAACTCCAAAAAGATAAGCTCCTAGAACACTCTCTGGACTGAGTTTGTAAGGGAAGCTTTGAGGAAAAATTACTTTCGTCAAAAATAAACCAAGCAGAGCTCCTCCCGTCCAAGATTGAATTTTCAAACCAAGAAGAAGTAATCCTTCATTCTTAGAAGCGATGACAGCTACAGCGAAGAGAAGAATCGTGATACACAGGTTATCGAGGTAAGAATAGTACTTAATATTAAGTTCATTTCTGTTTGGAAGGATATCATTATAAAGAGTTGCACAAAGAGCATTGATGGTTGAGTCAAGAGTACTCATCGTTGCTGCCATAACCCCTGCAACCATAAGACCTTTAATTCCAACAGGGAAATAGTGGACAATGAAATATGAAAACAACTGATCTGCATTTTCAACTTCTAAGGGCATCGGATGAGATTGATAAAAAGACCAAAGAAGAGCGCCGACTCCAAGAAAAAGGAGGCCTACAAAAATTGAAATGAAAGACGAAAAAAAGATAGCGTTCTGTGCCGAACGGAGTGATCGATTGGCGATTAATCGTTGAGCAAAATCTTGATCGACTCCATGAGTAGACATGTCAAAAAGAACTCCACCCATAATTCCAATAATAAAAGGAAGAGGATTTGAAAGATCAAAAAAAGATGTTTTTCCAGCAGCGTGGGCCATACCCATCATTTCGCTCCAACTCATCTTAGCCTCGTTAGGAATGAGATAATGAGCGATGAGTCCACCTAAAATAAAGAGCCCCATTTGTAAAATATCAGTTCTGACAACAGCTTTTAATCCACCAATGAGAGTGTAGATGAAGGTGATAAATGTCACGATCGCAAGTCCAGCGTAAACAGAGACGTCCATGAAATTAGCCACGAGAATGGAGCCAGAGAAAAGACGAACACCAACCGAGAGAATCTTTGAAAGAGTGTAAATACTAGCTACAGTTTTTTGCCCAGAAGGGAGTCCTGTTCTTTTTGCCATGATTTCGTAAATCGTTAGACCTTGGTCATAAACTTTGGGCAAGAAGACGAGAGCGATAATCAGTCGTCCAAAAATTGCACCGATATAAATTTGAATGAACGAAAAGTTTGAGTTAAAGGCAAAAGCGGGGATACCTAAAAACGTAAGAGCTGAAACTTCTGTAGCAATAATTGAGCAAATCGATTCGGTAAAGGTCAGGGACTTACCCGCAAGATATTGATCCCTGGCAATTTCATCTCGTGTGGAAAGGCTGCCGCTTTTTTCACTCAGGGAAGCTCTCCATGCGAGTAAAAAAATAGCAAAAACATAGCCTAGGACGATGAACCAATCAAGATATTGAAATGTCATGAAAACTCCCTCATTTGCTGGCAGTGTAGCTTATTTAAAAACACTAGCCTAGCCCTAAGAAGATGAAATATTTGTCCGATAAGTGAAATGATGAAAACGATTACACTATCAGAGCTTAAATCAAAAGACATCCTAGAGGGAGATCTCTTCCTGCCCGTATCTGAAACTCGTCAGATTTGTCTCCTCAAGTCTGGGTCCTATCTATCAGGTCAAGACTTTGAAAAATATGATCGAGATTTTTTTCTTATGGAGAAGAAAAGAGATGATTTTTCATTTCACAATTATTTAGATTTTTTTAGAGAGCTTAAAAAAACCAGACTTGAAAAAGAAAAGAAAAAGATTGTGATAAAGTTTTTTAAAGGATTTTTGATTCATTTAAAAAAACCAGATCACTTTTTTTCATTCTCTCTCGCTTGCTTTCATGAGCTGAATCAAATTCCAAGAGATACGCTGATTTCCATGAATGAAACTGATATTAATTTATTTCGACATTCGTTTTACTCGTCCCCTGTGTCGGTTCTCTTATGTCTGGCGAATGATTTTTATGAGTTCAGTTTTTTGCAAGACATGTACCATTTATGTTTTTTATCTCAACTTGCAAAAGTGAGTGAGAATTATAACTTCGAAGCAGCTTCTAATTATCATCTCAACCGTGAAGAGCTCAAGAAGGGAAGAGAGATTGTCACTGAACTTAAACTCCTTCATTTTGATCACCTCATTGAAAGTGTTTTGACGAAACATTCCTCTCTCGAAGATCACATGATGAGCTGGGATCAGATTTTTATGATTTCTCAAGAGATATTTTTAGATAAATCGTATGAATTTACCTTTGAAAAAATCTCAGAAAATCATTGGGGATTTCAGCAAGTTGAATGGAAAAGATTTTTGAGTACTCTCGAGCTTCTTGAGCAGCTGGAGGCAGCGTGAGTCATATTGCCTACTGTGCTTCACCGGAACTTCTAGAGGCTTGGACTGATCTTTTTAAAGATTTAGGTTTAGAAGTTATTCAAAATTTAAAACTAGGCCCCCAATTTCTTATCACGAATCAAGTGATCACGAAGCCTTTAGGGTTTCAAGGAAAGATCATTTATATTTCTCCTGGATTTGACTCTTTCTGCGATTTTTGGATTTCTCCAGCCGATTTATCTACGGATGCTGGTAAAAAACTACTCGGTAAATTTATTTCTCAAAAGATAACATTTTCATTTAACCAAGAGACAAAAGAACTTTGCCATAGGCAGATGATTCAACTTGTGACAATGGGAGATTTTGCTGAAGAGTTATCTTTCTCGATTGATTCCCAGCTTGGGCTTCGTGAAACAGTTGTCTCGCACGCTCTTCAAGTTTTTTATTGTTTGACTGTTTTAAAATTAAAACTGCCTCTTGAGGTTCAATTAGGAGAAGGGCGGGAGCATTATTACTTAAGGTTCGCACTGTCCTACTCTGGGGACTTGAAAAAACAACATATTGATCTTTTAGGTTCAAGAATAAATTTTCTTGTTGATAGTTGTCATCATTTTCAAGTTGGATTCTTTAAGAAGGATAAAAAAATTGTTTTCCTGAGTGAGTTTACTAAAAAAGATTCCTCGTCACATGCTTATTCCGTTTTCGAAGTCTTAAGTGATAATGAAAAGGACGCTTTTAAAAGAGATGAAAAATCTAATCTTCTTAAAGAAGTTCACTCGGGAGTCATCCCTCAAAGTGCCGGAGAGAAGTTCATCGAACGTTTTCAGGGAACACTTAAAATTGATGAAGAACTTATCCGTGTAGGTGGTAAAGTTGATGAAGATAAATTTATTGCTCGCGTGAGTTCTGCTCTGACATCTGCTTCGCATGATGAAAAAGTCGTGATCCCAGATGCTACACCTAAGATTACGGATTCTATTCGCTGGGAATTGAAGCGATTTGCTGATGAGAATAAGGTGCCTGTTGAGGACCTAAAGCTGGTTGAGCTTTCACGTTTCTCGGAAGAACAAGTTCCAGCAGTACTCTCTCTTTATTTAAACTTGAATAAAAACCATCAGGATAAAGTCGATGAGCTGATGAAGCAAAAAGATGATCTTCTGAAGAGAATGAAAGAAATGATGGTTCAAGCCTTAGAGGCGAAAGATCGTGAAATGGATCAGCTCCGGGAGCAACTTAAAAATCACAAAGTTGTTGAAGAAACTGCTAAGCCAGAAGAAACATCGGATCAAGTCCTACGTGTGAAGTTTCAGCAATTAGACGATAAGTATAAAAAACTTAATACCAACCTCCTAGAGACAAAAAACCTCTTAGGAGAAGCAAAAAAAGAAGCGCTTAAGCATCAGCAGGAAAAGACTGCTCTGCAAAATGAGCTTAAAGAACTAGAAAAACAACTTAAAAAATTTACAAAAAACGCCGCATAAACTTCTTGTCATACCCAACACTTTTGGCCATACTGCCAGTCTCTCATATACCAGATGCCCAGTTGGTGGAATTGGTAGACACGTTAGGCTTAGAACCTAATGCGCGAGCGTGGGGGTTCGAGTCCCTCACTGGGCACCAAGCTTTCAGTGAATAGCCGAAAGTTAAAACACGTATGAAAGATTTTTAAAAGCCAGGTCTCGCGCCCTGGCTTTTTTTTTACCTAAAAAACATCTTGAGCAAAGACATGATAACGATCAAGGTGAAGACTAGTTTTCTAAGTAAAACCATCTTTTCTGGTTTCATTTTTTGGATCAACATT
>Ga0255183_1000372_pt1 | contig 18917 bp, 19 predicted proteins | sample Atl_UVDOM_RepB_8_FD_183638 | JGI IMG/M metagenome (GOLD analysis project Ga0255183, IMG submission 183638) | Freshwater microbial communities from Altamaha River, Georgia, United States - Atl_UVDOM_RepB_8d | ecosystem: Environmental > Aquatic > Freshwater > River | place: USA: Georgia...
TCAATGATCCCTATGTTGGTGGATACATCACTGAGTTCGTTAATCAGTTCAAAACAAACAATATTCAGATTGAAATCAATCGAAGAATCTACATGGATGAGAAGACTAAATCATTATCTCCTGAGAGCCAAGAACTGCGTCGTAATCTTACTCAGGTACTCATTTATGGTTTTCGGCAATTCTCCTAGTGAACGTTAACCTCTTCATCTGATTTAGATTTATTCTCTTTTGCTTTTTTTAAATACTGATCTAGTTTTTCATCTGGAGTAAGTTCTTTTGCTGGAGCTTCTTCAATTTTATTTTCAAGTTCTCTTTGCTTTTTGAGAGTTTCAATTTCGATTTTCGCCTGAAGTGAAATATCCTGATCCTGGTTAGTCAAGAATGTATCCTTGGTGGCAAAGGTTTTCCCAAATAAAAGATAAGCCGCTTTATATAAAACACTCAAAAAGCTTCCCTTATCTCTTCCCCGTTCAAGATAAAAAATCATCTCCCTCAAATAATCCGCGTTTTTTGGATCCTGAGTCCAAGCAGAGTATAAGATGAGCATCCCATCTTGATCGATTTGTCGGTTATAATTGAGCTGTTTAAACTCCGTTTGAAGCAGTGGTGCAAGTTTAGGGTCGACGACATTAAACCCAATAGTTTTCATGAATTTGTTCCGAAGCTTCATTGACTCTGAGTTTTTCTTATCTGTGATCATTAGGTAACTAAAAATCTGCTCATTCCTAAAGTCCATGACCATCTCATAATGACGGTCTTTGTCCTTGGAATCGAGTTGATAGACCGCTTTTTTTTCATCAGGGAGGTAGAAAAAACCTTTAAGATTAGTTGGAAAAAACTCATGCCTTAAATTCAAAATATATAAATTATAAATCATCTCATCGATATTTTTCACTTGGGAGCTAATTTTTTTCTGGAATAAATCTCTCCAAAGATTTTCTGATGAAAATTTAGTGATCTTATTTTTAAAAAAAGGAAGGCGATAAAGATTTTGCTTTAGACTGATATCCACCAGCTGATAAGGCGGGTACATCATGATTTTGATCAAAGTCCGCTTTTCTGGGTTAGTGATTGATAGACCATAATGACTGATTGTCCTGTTCTCAATACCAATCTCAGGTAGGGTGTTATAAAGCGGATGGCGATATGGAAGCGGAATCTTTGTTTGAGAAATCGCAAATTCTCTCCAGAGTTGTTGATAATCTTCTCTCACTTCAGGTAGCGGAGTTGACTCTAATGGACTTAAAAGACTTGGCTTAAAACTCTCTATCTCATAGAGGCTTCTCTCCCCTTGACCAGAAATGAACTTGAGATAGTACTCTTGAGGTAAATGTTTTAATTTATAAATTGAAATTGAGGCTCCTGCTGTCAAGAGAATCAATAAAAGAACAAAAAATCTCATCTAACCCCTCTAAATCTTTTGAAACCTATGAATTCACTCAATATAAAACTAGTATAACCGATAAGCTAAAGGAAATAAGGGTTAATCTATGAAAAAAAGCGTCTTTTTTATTTTCTTATTTATCCTCTCCAGCTGTGATGCTCCTCAGAGAACGAATCTGACTCCAGCTGCACAGACATTATCAAATTCAAATAATCTTGGAGTACCCACGTCGGGTCAATCACCATCGGGATCTCAATTACCTGTTGAGGCAGGATTCGAGACTTGTGATTTTTCTCCAAAGTACTCAACTATTGAAAGTGGGCCATTTTCTCTTTGTCAAAATCAATCAGATGAAACTTCAATTAAGTTTAAAGGCACACTAACATCTGTCTCATCAAGACTATGTTTGATCCCATCCTATAAAGATGCTGGAGGTAGCTCAACCTATATTGGTCAGCCTCAATGTCTTTATGTTGAAGCTAATAAGCTTGTCTCTGGAAAGCTTTACAAAACAAGAACAGGATTTTCGAGTTATCCTTTGAATGCCGTAATTGTGATGCGAGAAGCTCTTATGCCTGAGTATTTTAGATGTGCAGATGCTTACAATGCTTGGCCAAGTGTTCTGTGTTCGGGCTCGGGAAATTCTCAATATTGTAACTACTGGGTACCAAGATGTCCTAGTGGGGCAAGATCAAACGCAGCTTGCGATGGTGAGGCAAAAAACTACATGAATCAAATTTGCACATCATTTAAAACAAAATACTCGGCAGCTTACACAGACATCAGACTAAAAAACTAATTAATTTTTTTCCCTTGAGCCGAAATTTTAGAGATCAGAAGATCAATCTTTGTTTTTGAGTATGAAGGGAAATGAATGACTTCAATCTCAACCCCTTGATCAACTTGAAGGAAGACTCTTAAGATAGTGATCTCCCTGCCTTTAAATAATCCTTCCGTCGAAACAGCGATGAGACTTGATTGATGATTAAAGCTCTCCAAAAGATAAAGAGGCAATTTTTTCTCATCCCGATTAAACTCAATCTCATGATGGTGCTCAAAAGGGAGATCATCTCCTTCATCAATTTCAATAATATAGCTCAAAATCTCTGATTTCTTCTGATCGACCCACTCTAGAAGCTCCGGATCAATGTCATTAAACACTCATGACCTCACATGGAAAAAGCTACCCTCTAACTCGTCTTATTCAAACCCTAGTATGATTTAATTGTAAAGGAGTCTCATGAAAAAAGATCGAAGTTTAAATGTCCTTGATGAATTAATTGAAAGTGGCCGGTCAGGATTTTTTCCGTTGTTTTATCCAGAATGGATCAAAGAATCATTCTACCAAGATAAAAAAATGCAGAAGCTTGAATTCAGTTTCGCAGCAGAAAAAGTTCATTCTGTTTACGAAAATATTAAACGTCACCAAAGTTTAGAAAGAAAAAGGACTGCTCTTCTTGCCTTAAAAGAAGACGAAAGAAGAGAATTCATCCGATGTTTTTTAAAGGTTGTCGAATTCAGGTCTCTTAACAATATTAGGGAACTTCACTAGATGATTGGATTGATGGTATATTTTTTTACGATTCTTACTAGGGCCGAGTACAGGGCCTATCAATACATGGTCTCTTCTCGCGAAGATGCGATGACGCTACCGTTAAAAACCTTCTTTACAACGAGTAATTTGAATCCCTCAATGTTTAAAGCCTACTACGGGTCTTCGACTCAAAAAGTCGAACTGATGAGAACTTGGATGTGTCCTGGATATACAGGAAAACTTCAGCGGACATGCCCGCATCCGTATGATAAGGAGATAAATCTTCCATGAGTACTCCTATCTCAAATCTTAATAAAGATCATCAAGCACTCATGACTAGCATTCGACGTCGGAATGAGAAAGAAGTTGAAAACACAGATCTGACTCATCAGAATCTTATTCAAGAAAAAAGAAATCAGCTTGAGAAGAATCTTGATTTTGAAATTCAAAAAAATGACTCTAACATTACCTTCGAAGCTCAGCGGACAGAGGAAGCTCTTCAGAAACTTAAAAAGAATTTAAGTCAAACACAAGAATATACTGACAAAGAACTCACAAAGTTAAAAAGAAGTGCTTCTGCGGAAAAAATAAAAACTCTTGAAAATCTTTCAGAAGATAAGCAGAGGTTTTATCAGGAACATGATAACCAAATCGTGGAGATCAATGATACTTTTAACCTCAGACAAGCTGATCTCAATCGGCTTCATGACCTGAAAAGTCGTGAACAAAAATATGGTCATGAGCGTGAAGAAATTAACCTCAATCGCAAAAATCAACAAAAAATTAAAGATATCGATAGTCAGTTCCACAAAAAGTTTAGACGTAATGAAGAAGCTTTTAATCAAACACTAACAAAGCAGAAATCGGACCTCGACAAAGGTCTAATGAAAAAGAATGTCGAACACCATCAACAAATCAATAAACTCTCAAAAGAGTATGATTACACACAAGAAAAAAATCGAAATCAACACGAACACATCATTAAAGATCTTAATAGTAGCTTTGAAAAAAGATATGCTCTTAATCAAACAAAAAACGAAGAAGAGTTCTTGAAGGCAAACCAACGCAAAGAGGTTGAAGTCAATAAGCTTAAAGAAGCTGTCCAGAAAGAAGCGTTAAAGATAGATAAAAAAGAAAACGATCCGTTTTTTAGTTTCACCAAGTTATCTCCCAACGTTGAAGATCTAGGTACAAGTGTTCAGATAAAAGTTCAGGTACCCGAATATGCAAAAAATGAAATGCTTTTAACTATTAATCATAAAACGGCCATTCTCACTCTCAATCGACGATATTCCGACGAAACAAAAGATGAGAGAAGTAATGTGAATAAGATAAATCGTATTGAATCTTTCGTCTCAAAAGTAGAGACGGGTGCGATTTTGAATCCTAAAAAAATTGACTCTCATTACTCTAATGGTTTAATGACCTACACTATTCAGAAAGCCTAGTAGATGATAAAATCATTGTAACTTCTTGAGTCAATAGGATTGAGTTCCTGTTGAATATCTCTGACGGTAGCCCTTTCAACCCCCGACTTGCAATACTGATGAAGACTTTTTAATTCCTCAAGTGAACCTTCTGCGATCAGTGAAACCGTGCCATCGGGGCAATTTTTAATTTCTCCCGTAATGTGGAGCTCTTGATCCTGGATAAACTTGTAGATAGCGTAGCGGTATCCGACTTTTTGAACGTGACCCTTTACTGTGATATTCATTCTTAACATTCATCTTTTATACCACTAAAATATCCTTCTTTCAAAGATGAATTAGCTTAAGATTCTTATCAGAATCAAGTAGAATGAAGTTATGCTCAGGCGACCGAAGTTCGTGAATTTTATGTCCATTCAATCGGGTGATTATCTTCACTTGAGAGCATCTATGACATTGAATCAAAGAAGTCATTTTGACCTCCTTGAGGAGTTGAATCGAAACATCTCTGAACTCGTTCCAGCTCGTCCGATTCAAAATCTTGGACTCTTAAGTTCTCATGTCTTTTCCTTAAAACTTCACGGTTTTAATGAATCTGATGAAGAAGTTTTTATTAAAATTGTCGACTCAGATCAGTTCGGTAATTTCAACGTTAAAATCCCTCTGGAGAGTGATGAGTCTATTTCAAGGATCATTGCCTACGAAACTAAGTACCATGATGGGATAGAGCTTTTTCTCGGCGTCTTCTTTCCAATTAAAATTAAAACTCCGAAACAAATCGTCATAAGCGATTTTGATAAAACTCTGGTCGATACAAAGTACTCATCACTAAAAGAAGTTTATCAATCATTAAAAAATCCTATTCAATTTTTTCCTCCTGTGAAAGTTTCCATCGATCTCCTGAATCAGCAGCTTGAAAAGGGACATCAACCTTTTATTGTTTCTGCCTCCCCTCACTTCTATGAGAAACCAATTCGAGATTGGCTGTATCAAAATAATATATACACAAGTAATATTTTTCTCAAAGACTACAGGACGATTTTCTCGCTTTTTCAGGGAGAGCTCGCAACCAAAGACATAAAGTCTCAAGGATTTTATAAATTCAACACTATCGTGAATATCCTCCTCATGACCGGCATCCCAGACGATCTAGTTCTCATGGGAGATGGCTTTGAATCAGATACGATTATCTATCTCGCACTTGCCTCTATCCTTGTCGGAGATATGATCCTCGAGCGATTTGGAATAACGTAAAGAGAGAGGAATCTTTTCGCTTGAACGCTGAACAAAATATTAAATTTCTCTCTAAAATATTTCTCCTTAAAAATCATAGTGAGTCACATAAACGCGGAAGTTTAAAAATTTATATCCGTTGTAACTCACCTGCCATGATGGAGAAACTTGAATCTCGAGTTTTTAATGTCGACTTTGCCAATCAACTTAAACATCTTGTGACATATTACGTAGGTTAAAAATGAAAAATCTATTAACTCTCAAAGGCTCCCTTAAAGATTGTGCGTATGAGCTCGGCATACGAGAAAGAGAAGACTTCAAAGAGGTTCGACAAAAGCTCATACAGATCGTCTATGGAAGCGAACTCAACCGAAGCCTACATTCACTGCTTATCAAGCCTACTGGAACAGATATGGGAGATCTTTACTCTCAATTCATCTCGGCATACGCAGAAGGTCTAGGTGTAAAGAAACAGGTTTTTCTTGAAACTATTTATCTTTACTCTAGGAGTGCTCACTACGCTCAGATTTATCCAAACCTCAAGGCTTTGATTCCTGGATGCTTAACTCTGATTAGGAGAAAACATCATGATATTGAACAGCTCAGAGTTATTGATTATTCTGCGAGCGCTCATGGTGGAGAATCTTTCCAACAAATTCACTGGGACACTCCAGAAACGAAGTCACTTCTGACTATTTCTATTAAGGGACTAGCCCCCCTGTTCCTTTTTGGATTACATCACGGAGGTTTTAGTTTTTCATTACAACATAAAATTAGTCCTCATTTTCTAGCTACTGGTAAAGATATTTTTGAAATAAATTTTTCAAACCTCATCGAATCTGTGGATCTTACAGACTACCGTAAAAACTTAAAAAAATATCAGTCTCAGTCTAAATGGGGAATTATCTTAGTGGACCATCAGGGTGAGGGTTGTCATATGGACATCTCTGGCCCATCCATCGATACAGAAACCTTTTTTATTTCTGATCATGAAGTAAGAATTATCACCAATCGACCAATTCTAGCTGAAACTGAACACTCCCCTCAGCTACTTTATTGTTTACAGAGAGAAAAAAGTCTAAAAACAGCGGTTGAGAATTCCTCAGATCATCTTTTGATTCTTCTCAGTAAATCCTCTCATCATCAGCCAAGCTCACTAACAGCATCCTCATTTGGCCAATTCGTTCTTCATTTGAATTCTGGCCATCTCGATTATAGGCATACTAAAGGTTTACCAACTGCTAATGATGCTATCTACTCTCAGAACTTGGCGAATGTTGATGAGTACAGCATAAAATTTCCTCAAGGAACTTATAGTGAAAACGAGATGGGATTAAAGCTTATTTCTGACGCTCAAGCAAAATTTGATCTCGGAGACCATGAAAGCGCCTACCACCTACTTCAAATCGGACTGACGAACCTAAAGGAATCAAAAATCAGCTATGAAATTCTTCTGTGCGCATGGGAACTTAAGTACCTATTAAATAAAAATGAACTTAATGAGATTTATCAAAAACTTAGGCTTATTAGTGCCACGACAGAACTTGAAATAGAACTTAAGAAAAAAGTTTTAGTACTCTTTCAGGAGAGACTAAACCTCGAGGGAGAGGGATCAAAAAAAGTATCAACGATGGTTGAATGTAAATTGATCTATCCAAGAATTGATTGTATGGATATATTTGTACCAAAAATTATCTAGGATGATTTCATGGGCTTACTCTACGTTTTTCCGGTTTCGAAAGAAGAAAGTGATTTTGTTCAAATCGATCAAGATACCATAACAGTAAGATCATATGGTCTCCCCTATATTTTTTGGATCTATGCCTTAAGCATTACAATTATCATTCTATTCATGACTTTTAGTATCTGGAATCCAATACAAAAATTAATGCTTCTTGGAGATCAAATCGACAGGCTTACTGCTAAAACGATTTTAAGCCTTCTTCTTGGGACACCTGTTTTTCTTTTTTCTTTCTTTTTTTATGAAAAAAGAATTCAAAGAACAGGAGATAAAATGATCATTCAAGACTTTCTTTGGTGGATTAAAATAAGAGAAAGACGTCTTCATTTGACCTCGGATTCACAGGTCTCGATCGAGGCTTACCTTGATTCACCTAATGTCGCTAAAATTCATAGTAGCGAAGAGACGAGAGGATTTGAAAATAAAGGCTATTTCACTTTGAGTCTTTACCAAGAAAAGAAAAAAATTCTCATTGATCGACATTCTCGCAAGAAAGATCTTGAAGATTTGAAAAGCCTCTTAAGACTCTAGAAGGTGTATAGAAGTGAAGCTCTGATGCCCGTTTGTTTTACCCAAGGAGCGAATTCCTTGAAGCCATTTTCTTCAGGAGTATCAAATTTTCCAATTTTTTTGATTAAATAATCATAGTAAAGAGAAAGTCTTAAACTCGAAAAGAGATTGAAAGAAATTCCACTCTGAAGTCCACCTCCAAAGCCCCCTGAATTTGTTCTAAATTTATTCATATAGCCATACTGAGCGAAGGGAACGCCAACGACAGTTGGACCGAAACTTAATCTAAAAAATTCCTGATTAACAATAAGGTAAGGGACATGAAAGGCAAGATCGATGAATTTAAATTTATCACTAGCTTTCTCTGCAATTAAGTAGTCAGCTTGAAAATTAAACCCCCAACTCTTATTGATATCGGTATGAAAGTTAAAACCTACGCCATTGTAATTGATCGATTTTGATTGAACGTATGAGGAAACCTGACTGAAACTCATACTTCCTGCCAAATAAGAAAGCCCATAGTATTTTTGGCTTCTTTGTTGCTCAATTTCTTTAAATCTTTGTAGCTCAAAGCGACTTGAACCCGATAGATCATCAAAACTCAAATCTATCTCTCTGATATAAACAATTTTTTTATTGATCACTAATGACCGTGATCGTCCTTTATTTCTGGGAATGTCTCCAATCTTAATTTTTTTTCCAAGAGATAAGAAACCTATAGGACTAGTACACCTCTCATCGGAATAGATAATAGCCTTCTCACTTCTAACAATAGCCTCCTGTGAAGCGAAAGATAATTGACTCAAGATACAGACAAGAAAAGAGACGAGAATTACCATACAAAAACCCTCGGAAACATAAAGCAAGTTACTATTATTATAACACTATTTATGTCAAAGATAAGTCATTTCTCTGTCTCATATTTTATCAAAAAGGACCGATAAGTCATAAAGGAAGGACTATTTAAGGATATTCTGTATGAAAAAAAATTATGTCATTTTATTAAGTTTATTTTCACTTTATTCGTGTAACGAAAAAGTGTCTCCAGAACTAAAAAATGCAAACTCATCAACGTCTGATACTACGACTCCAATAGATGTTACTGAATATTATTTTAAACTCCAAAATAGATCTTCACTACTTTTGAATTATAAATTACATAAAACTGGTGCGGGAAATAAAACGGCAAACTGTGAGATCAAAAATACCGTGCAACTTTCTAACGATTTGTATCGAACGAATCAGGCAGCGAATGATATCACCTGTTTTTTTGAAGCTGAAGAACTTTCTCTTTATGCCAGTGGATTTAGTTTTTCTCTCGATGCAAGCCCTAATACTTGTGAGTATGTCGCTTATACTCCCTTTTCTTACTTTAACAATATTCCGGGAGACTCATCGAGTGTTATCAATGAAGTCAAATGTACCGGAAGTGCCTCACAAGCTCTCGTTAACTCTCAAGCAGGTCTTCAAGGTTTCACAACCACATACTCTGGTGGAGGTCGACTAACCTGTGGTCAAGCAACTGATCTCGCCCTCTCATCTGGCTCAAGGTTACCGTTCCTTATTAGTAATGATGCTGATCTATGTCTTCACAATTATGCAAACACAGGTGAAAACTGTGATGTTGGAACTATTGTGATCAATACCCTCAATGTTGTTCAACCAGACGATCCAACAGTTCCAGTGAGTTCAAGTCTTTCTTCACGGACAGTAAATTGTGGTGGTCAGGTTAGAAACTGCGTTCAAGGACCAATTCGCACAGAGTTTCCTGCTTTGACAGGAACGAGCATACAAAGACTAGCTCCAACAACATTTAATACAGCTTATTCTAAAACTTATGATTTCCCTGGGCTTCTTCAAAATAGCAGAGCGGGAAATTTTATTTATTCAAATTACCGTCGAAACCTTGCTTCGTTAGATGTTGATTATATCTCAAGTGTAAATTTAACCGGCCCCTACCGTTCTGCGTTTTCGACAGCATCAACCTTTAACCCAGAGGTCATGGAGTATTTTAGCCGTGGGATTTTATTCAGCTCAACCTCAAGCTCTCCTGGAGACACTGGTTACGTTGGTATTTTAGACTCATTAACGGGACAATCTGAATCAACTTATAGTGTGAATCTTGGTTTGAACAAAAGTAATTTTAAATATAGTAGACCATTAGCTGCCGATCCATTCTACGGATTAGCAGGTTACAGGGTTAATCCTTTCTATACGTTTCACTGCCTAGATTCAGCCTATGAAACGAAGGCACGTATTAGGCTCGTGGTGAGAGAATGGGATAGAGTTTTCCCATCTACCAATGATCTTGAGTTACTTTCTGATATAAATCTAGGAGTAAATTCCAGACAAGATAATCCAACGGGAGTTGAAATTCCCGGAGACTTTGATAGTTCAAATGGGTATAACGATTTAAGAGATTGGGATGATATAGTTAATATGGATAGAACGGCTGGCTCTTTTGATGCTCTAACAACGATCTGGCAACCTAGCCCTCTTTCAGCTCCTTACACTCAGGGCTTTTTTAGCCCAGCCATTTTTCCTAGAGAACCACAAAATTAAAAAAGCCCCTTTCGGGGCTTTTTTTTAATTTTCCATATAATTTTTCATTTTATAGTTTTTGCCCATCCACCAAAAAACCACCGCAAAAATAGCCATCAAGATAGCAAAGAACATAAAATATCCAGTCGAAGCAACTGGAAAGAAATTCACTTTTGCGACGTATGCTGTGATGATGTTTCCAAAGAATACAGTTAAGAGCCAAATCGACATAATCGTTGATTTCATCGAACGAGGAGCTTGAGTATAGGCAAATTCAAGACCAGTGATTGAAATCATAATCTCTGCACAAGTGATAATAAGATATGGGAAAAACTGCCACATAACGTTTAATTTCACACCCGCATCGATCGACATCTGAAGAATTCCAACAATGGCAAAGGATACGGCCCCAACAAACATCCCCCAAGTCATTTTTCTTACTGAAGTTGGTCTGAGACCCATTTTATCTAAAGCGGGATAAACGACCATTGAGAAGAAAGGAATTAAACCCATGACCATGATAGGATTCCAAGCAGAAATTTGAGAAGCTTCAAATTGAACTCCCATGAAAACAAGATCCATATTCATAGCCTGAATAACCCATGATGAACCATGCTGATCAAAAAGAGCCCAGAAAACAGAAATTGCTGCAAATAATTTTGCAATATCAACGACAGCTTTAGCAGCTTCAACATCTTCTTTTTTATGTTCAACGAGTGCGGAGTCTAAAAAACCCTCACCCTCTTTTCTCTTCGATGAGTTTTTAAATGCTGACTTCAAAATATCAACGAAACCATTGCCCTGACTCTTCGTAGGTGGAACATGGACAAATTCATTTCTTCCAAGCCAGAAAATAAACGTTGCGATGAACATCAATACACCCGGAATACCGAAAGCAACGCTCGGGCCATAAGCTTTAAGTGTCCACGGAGTAATGAGAGTTGAAAAAGTAGATCCGAAATTGATCATGAAATAAAAAAGCTCATAAACCTTTTTAAGAAGGTGTTGCTGGTTAGCTTTAAACTGATCTCCTACGTGAGCAGAGACACATGGTTTAATCCCACCAGACCCGAGAGCAATCAATCCAAGACCAGCGTAAAGTCCTGTTTTTGTCTCCCAAATAGCAAGAACGGCATGACCAACACAGTAGACGAGAGAAAGATAAAGAATCGTTTTGTATTTTCCCCAAATTCTATCAGATATATAAGCACCTAAAAGAGGAAAAAGATAACAGGCACCTGCAAATAAATGGTAAACGGAAGTTGCATCAGATTCTTGAAAAAGAAGAACTTGAATCATGAAAACAGTAAGGATAGATTTCATCCCATAGTAACTGTATCTCTCACAAGCCTCATTCCCTACAATGTACTTAATCTGTGGTGGAAACTTATTATCAGTTTCCGTGTAAGAACTTGAAGCAGTTGCTTCTGACATAATTACTCCTTTTGGTCTTTATCACTATCTGAGTATTGAAATGGTTTAGGTCTTTTATTTCCACCTAATTTTTTAACCGTATCTTTATTATCTTGATCTTTTTCCCAGTGTTTAAACCACCCTGGAGAATTTTTCTCTTGTGATTTATCTTCTTGAGAAATCACAGGAATATCTTCTTTCTTTTTGAGGATGACGTTTGGCTTTGAGACTGGTTTCTCATTTTTACCTGTAAAAGTATTTTTATCATGAAGAGAAATATCTATGGTGACATCACCAACGACCTTAGTCTGACAAGAAAGGCGCTCTTTCGTGATATGAAAAACATTCCCAAGAAGTCTTAGCTCCTCAAAAGTTTGTGGAGTGAGGTTTTCTTCTCCTGACTTAACGATAAACACGCAGTCCGAGCATGAGGCACAGCCTCCACAACTAGACTTTATCTTCTTACCTTGAGCTTTAAGCTGAGTGAGAAGTGTTTCAGTCTGATTAAGTTCAATCACTTCGCCTGAAGGCCAAAGTGTACATTTTATTTTATTCATACAACTTTCTTAATTTGTTTTTCGATCGTTTCTACGATTTTCGATTTAAAAGGCTTTAATAGAAGACCAAGATCAACACTGACAATGACATCTGTCTCATCAAATTTAACATTAGCTTCAAAACCAGAGCCCTTTGCTTTAATCGTATGAAGAGCTTCATCAAACTGAACATCAGCTTTTACATTAAACTTTGAAATCACCTCAGGAAGAAGTTTTTTCGCAGCTTCAAAGCCTTGTTTTTTATCCGTAATTTGTGAATAAGGAATTTTCACATCCATCTTATCTTACTCCTGTTGAACCAAAGCCACCCGTGCCTCGCGCAGTTGCTGAAAGTTGAGTCGCATGAACATATTGAGCCTGAATCACAGGAGAAATCACGAGCTGTGCGATCCTGAGACCATGCTCGATCACAAACTCTTCTGATGAAAAATTTCCTACAATAATATTCACCTCTCCACGATAATCACAATCGATTGTTCCAGGGGCGTTTACAATCATGAGAGGAGACTTAAGGGATAAACCAGATCTTGGCCGTACCTGAATTTCATAACCAAGAGGAATCTCCATACAGAGTCCTGTGGGAACAAGAAGTCTCTGGCCAGGTTTAATGGCAAGAGACTTCTTTTCAGGTATTGAGGCTCGGATGTCAGCACCTGCTGCCCCTTCAGTTGCATAAAATGGCAACTCAAAGCTCGCATCAAAGTGATCAAGGGTTGTGACTTTTACCTCAACCATCTTACTTAGCCTTCTTTGCTAATGGAGCAATCGCTCTGACTGATAGTTTAATTTTCCCAAAGCGATCAACTTCAAGAACTTTAACATCAATCATATCACCTTCTGTGAGGTACTCATTCACATCGTTTACTCGCTCATCAGCAAGTTCAGAAACGTGAACTAGACCAGCGAGACCAGGAACGATATCAACGAAAGCACCATACTCTTTAATTGTGACAACTTGACCTTTATAAACAGCACCGATTTTTGGACCATTTAACTGAAGATCAGCAAGAGTGATAACTTCATCAATTTTTTTAACATCAACACCAAGAACTTTAACTGTCCCATCTTCGCCGACATCCATAGTCACTTTGAAATTCTCTTGGAGAGCTTTAATATTCTTCCCACCAGGTCCAATAAGTGCACCGATTTTATCTTGAGCAATTTTGAACATCTTAATTTGAGGAACGCCAGACTTAAACCCTTGGCGGTTAACAGAAATTGTTTTTGCCATTTCACCAAGAATATGGAGTCGACCTTCTTTCGCCTGAGCCAGAGACTTTCTAAAAATCTCCTCAGAGATACCAGCAATCTTCATATCCATTTGAATCGCCGTAATTCCTTTTGCTGTTCCTGCAATTTTAAAATCCATATCACCAAGATGATCTTCATCTCCTAAAATATCAGTGAGGATCTGATACTTATCTCCCTCTTTCACAAGTCCCATCGCTACTCCAGCAACTGGCCCTCTTAAAGGAACACCTGCATCCATAAGCGCCATTGAACCAGAACAAACTGATCCCATAGACGATGAACCGTTAGATTCTAAAACTTCACAAGCAACTCTCACTGTATAAGGAAATTCTTCTTGAGAAGGCATAGCTTTTTTAAGAGCTCTTTCTGCAAGATTCCCGTGACCGATTTCACGACGACCAACTCCTCTGTACCCCTTCGCCTCACCGACCGAAAATGGCGGCATAGAGTAGTGTAGATAGAATTTATCAAACGCGACACCGTGGATAGAGTCAGACATTTGCTCGCCCTCTTTCCCACCGATTGTCACAGCTGCGAGAACTTGAGTCTCACCTCTTGTAAAGAGTGAAGAACCATGAACTGACCCAAGGATGCCAGTTTCAGTTTCAATCGCTCTCACCTTATTCACTGGACGAGCAGCAATTCTTTTTCCTTCGTTAAGGATATCAGCTCTCATAATTTTATAGAGAACTTCATCTGTCACTTTCGCAGCTTCTTTTCCAAAATCTGTATCTGCCGTTAAGCCAAATTTTTCAGGTTGAGTTGAAAGAGCCTCTTTGATTTTTTTTCTTAGCGCACTTGTCGCGTTTGTTCTGTCTTGTTTTTCATTGATAGAGAGAACTTTTTTTGCGTCTGACGTAAAGTCTTCAAAAGCTTTCGTCATAAGAGTTGCATTTGGAGTAGCTGGAGTCCAAGCTCTCTTCGCCTTACCAACTTCTTTTGTCATCTTATCAAGAAGTGAGCAAAATTCTTTGATGTTTGTGTGAGCAAAAATAATCGCCTCGAGCATCTCTTCTTCAGAAGCCTCATCAGACTCTCCCTCAACCATGAGGACAGCATCGCGAGAACCGGCGACAAGAATTTCGAGACTTGCTGCCTTAAACTGCTCGCGAGTTGGGTTAAGAACTAGCTTGCCGTCAATTTTTCCAACCTTTGCATATCCCATTGGACCATTGAAAGGCACATCAGAGATGGCAAGAGCTGCTGCCGCTCCAAGACCAGCAAGAACCTCTGGATCACCACCTGATTCTTTGACAGAAAGAACTTGAGCCATAATCACCGTTTCATTCATAAACCCTTCTGGGAAGAGAGGTCTTAAAGGACGGTCAATAAGTCTCATGATCAAAATTTCTGCGTTTGAAGGTCTTCCTTCTCGCTTTAAAAATCCACCAAGGAATTTTCCAGCAGCATAGAATTTTTCTTTATAATCAACGAGGAGCGGGAAAAAATCCTGACCGTCGTTTACATCTTTTGCACATCCCAAAGTCACAAGAACTTGCGTCCCTTCAGAACTCACAAGAACTGCAGCATCAGCTTGTTTAGCAAGTCGACCAGTTTCAACAACGACTTCTTTGCCGCCATAGTTTAACTTAAATTCTTTTTTGTTATTCAACATGAATACTCCTATTCAATACAGACTCTCACCCATCATTTCAGAGTGAGTAAAGTCAAAATTTATATTTGGGAAGTTAGAGAAGTTTGAGAGATAAGTAGTTTTGTTGATGTGACCAAAAAAACTATTTATCTCCTAAAATACTTACTAACAACCCGACTAAAAAAAAAGGGGGCTTACACCCCCTTCTATTATCCTACTTACGAATTCCTAAATCGTTAATCAATTTTTGGTACTTAGCCTCATCTTTAGAGCTCAAGTACTTGAGAAGAGATCGACGTTGACCGATCATCTTCATAAGACCTCTCATTCCTGAGTGATCTTTTTTATTCTTCTCAAAGTGAGAAGAAAGGTTTTTGATTCTTTCAGTAAGAATCGCAACCTGAACTTCTGTAGAACCAGAGTTCTTTTCGTTGCCACCAAACTTTTTAACAAGTTCAGCTGTTTTTTCTAATGTGATCATTTTTTTCCTTTAACCAAGCCTCAAACTTTAGTTGAAACCTAGTAGAAGTCCAGTGTCGTGCGATGCAAAACACTATCTGTTAATATTGGTTTGGTTTTATCTAATAAATTCAGACATGTAAATCTTTAATTGATCAATCAATCTTTCCTCAATCTGCCTAATCCTTTCTCTTGAAACTCCATACTGATCAGCAATCGCCTGGAGACTCTCGGGAATTTCGTTAAGTAATCGTTTTTTAAAGATTTCCTGATCTCTTGGCTTGAGGCCTTTGATAAAGTCGCCTAAATGCTCCTTCAAAAGCTCTAGATTTTGCAAATGAGATAACTCTTCATCTAGACCATCTTGAGAACTTGAAAAAAGGTCTCCCAAGGTTGTCGTCGAGTCATCATCAATAGGCTTATCAAAGCTAACCTCTTGGCCACCGGAACTTAATCGTTGATCCATTTCGATAACTGATTTTTCCGAGACTCCTAATTCAAGTGAGAGCTGCTTTGCATCTGGGATAATCCCCATGCTCATCAAGCGCTGCTTTTCACGCATCAAATTGTAAAAGAGTTTCTTTTGCTCTTGGGTTGTCCCAATTTTTACTAATCTAAAATTATCGAGGATAAATTTTAGGATGTAAGAGCGAATCCACCAGCTAGCATAATAGGATAGCTTTGCCCCTTTTGAGGAATCATACTTTGAAACGGCTTTCATGAGACCTATATTCCCTTCTTGGATAAGGTCCATGATATTTTTATAAGCACTCTTATATTCGAACGCGATCTTCACAACGAGCCGTAGATTTGCCAGGACAAGCTTCTTCGCGACCTCGATATCACCCGTTCGAGCTAATTCATCTGTGAGCTCTTTCTCCTCATCAGGCGAGAGAAGTTTGTAGCGGGAGATTTCTTTCAAATAGACATTAAGAGGATCTTGGGTCGTGATTTCCGACGAGCTCTTTAAGGCAGGTAACTGATCTTCCTTTATTACTGGGGTGATAACATCCACCTCAATAACATCTGTCTTTTTTTTCATAGACACAAAGATGGACCATTTTCTTTAAAAGTCAAGGAGTTCTAACGAAATCTATCTTTTTGAACGTCTAGTTTGTACGCCAAGTACTGGAGAGCAAAAAAACCATATGAAACACGAACAGGAATATCTAACATCTCATCCTTTAGTTCATCAAAGAGAGGGCCTTTGTAGGCGATGGCTTGCTGGATGAGCTCATTTGCAAGAAGTTGAGCAACCTCAGGGCTAAGAAGACTTTGTTTAAAGATCTTATCTTTTATCTGCAACTGGTGCATGAGGTAGACCGCAACCTCTTTTTGAAACAACTTTTTTCCCTCTAAATCAATCGTTAAGTCAAAATATGTCCACTTTGTTCTAACTTGCCGGAGATAGTTTTTTGAGATCTTTAATTTAAACATCGATGATAAGGATTTCTCCAGAAGGACTTTATCAATTTCTCCGACAGCGAGATTAAGATTTAACTCAAACCCTTTCAGACGAAGGATCGACGGATCATGCCTTGGTTTAATAAAAAATGAAATCGGCTCTTCAAAAAAAGTTTCTTGTGAAAAACGAGACAAACTAGACTTTGACCATTTTTCCCAACGATCATCAGTCGAACTAAAAAAACTTTTTTTAATATCGGAGTAATCATCCAGAGATATGAAGAGATCTGGTACATTAGTTAAAAGAGAAATAAAAAAGTTTGTCTCAATAAGTGGAGACTCCAGGCTTTTCTCTTTTACCATTTGATGAATACGACTTGACTCTCCTTTAGTGAAATCTTCTCGCTCACGCAAATGATAGCAATATAAAGAGGTCACATCACCAACAATCCCTGTGGATCCAATAGAAGGAGGAAGCTTCATTTTGAAATCAACGAATGAACTATTACGACATAATTGTTGGTCGCAGGAAATAAATTTATTACCTGTGTTTTTATAGCCTTCCAAGAAGTGAGAGAAAATCATCGGATCTTTTAAAAATGGCGCCAACAAGCGGAGATCCTGTGGGTCTCCACCCCATGAACAAAAACTTTTAAAGTTTTCAATCAAGTAATCAAACTCTCTCTCGCGAGTTTTGGGTGACGACACTAGATCTGCGATTTTATCAGATGGTGAAGCTCCTTCAGAAAAAAGAGGAAGTGAGAAGAGTTCTTTATTATAGGAATCTAAAAGATTGGCTTCGATGTTTTTTTGAGAAATAAAGGTGATGTTCTTTGAGCAAAAGTTATTCACAAGATTTTTTGAAAGTTTTTCAAATTCCTGCTTTGAAAGAGAGAGAGCTTTTGCGTATGCACCCACCGCCTTGACGATAAGACCGAGACCATCAAATTGAAATTGAGATACGATGGTACGCTCAAAGTGATTTTTTTGATTTACATCTGCAAACTTCAAAGGAGCGTATTTAGAACAACTAGATTCAAGTTGTTCTCCACGCTTGATAAATGCAGAGTATTTGAGGATCGACTTTCGCTTCTCCATATTAACATCAGGTTCAAATACTGAGGCTAACGGATTATACTTCTCGTCATCAATAAACGTACCGACACTTCTCCCCTCAAGAGGCTCAAGCGCCTGGGCGCCAAAAGAGAATAAAAAGACGAGCATTCCGACTTTTTTCATCAGGTAATTATTCCTTATCTATAAATATATCGGTAAAAAAAACGATAAGTTTATATGATCAAATATGTAGGCGCTCTCTCTTTTTTTCTTTTATCTCAGAATCTCTGGGCCATGTCGGAAGAAAAGATTATTGAGAAAGTTAAATATTACCTCACTAATGGTGAAGCAAGACTTGCTCGAGCCTACCTAACAAAACTGAGCTTTGCAGAGAAAAAAAATAAATCAGTGGTTGATTACTACAGAGCCATTTTTCTTTTTAATGAAAATAAAACGAAAGAATCTTTAGCATTGTTAAACACTGATGAGTTTAAAGATGAAAAGAAGCTTGCAGAAGTTTGCTACCTTAAGACCCTTCTAGAAATAAAACACAAGTCTCCTGAGGTATTCGATAATTGGAGAAAGTGTAAAAACCTTAATGCTAAAAAGCTGAATTCACAAGAACTCAACTGGATGGATGTTCTGATTGATCTTTTATTTGTAGATCCAGTCAAAACAAAAAAAGATATTGTTAGTAAAAGCTTAAAAAATCTTTCTAATCCTGAGCTTAAATCGATTCTAAAACTAAGTCTTTTCCTTGGAGTTGAGGGTGAACTTTTAAATCAAATCCCAGAACTTAGAATCGAGCAGTTG